>Ga0307510_10002502_pt1 | contig 20934 bp, 25 predicted proteins | sample 12_EM_MG_FD_207224 | JGI IMG/M metagenome (GOLD analysis project Ga0307510, IMG submission 207224) | Populus trichocarpa ectomycorrhiza microbial communities from riparian zone in the Pacific Northwest, United States - 12_EM | ecosystem: Host-associated > Plants > Roots > Unclassified | place... | reverse complement strand
AGTTTGATGCATTTAATATTTAGCTAGCCCCATGTGAGAGACTCCATGGCTCTGTCCTCTAGACTCTAGAGGCAGCATATATGGGTGAACAACAGACAAGAAGCTCAGCAGATACAGGCATGCATGCATGGGACACTGGATAGCATAGAGATCCAACATAACTGGCATTAACAATATTCCCCAGTGTAAAATGAAATCATCAGCAAATCACCACATTTAATTCCAAACACTGATCACAGCATCTAGATTATTAACATGACCAGGGTTTTACTTAGCCTCACTGTATTTCCATTAATATTCTACTAATTCACCAATTACAAATATTTATTTCATGCTGCAGGAACCCAAAACTAAAACATGACCAGGCAACTCTAATACTTCTAGCAACAAAGTCTAACAAAAAAAATGAAAAACCCGTGACATGATTTCTTATAGCATCACACCGGGAATACCAAACAAGACATAAAAAACAAAACTTGGGAATAAATTCTTACCTTCTTCTCGCCAAGAAAGTTTCGAATCTTTGTTGCGTTGCTGGTGAGTGGTTATATATTTGCGCTGCTGGTGAGTGGAGAGTGGAACCAGCTGTGCTGTTGGTGTTAATCTGCTAGGGTAGAGAGTGTCGGGTGATTTGGAAAAAGGGGAAAGAGGAAAGGGGACAGGGTTGCTGGTGTTAATCTGCTAGGGTTGAAACTTGAGAATCTCGGGTGACTTGGGGAAAGGAAAAGGGGGAAAAGGGACAAGGAGTGATTTGGAGAATTGGAAATGGAGTCATCAGATTTTTTAATTTTCTATCAAACTTGTGCAATCGGTTTGATTTTACTGGTTTTAACGAGTTGGACCGGTTTTAAGCGAGTTTGACCGGTTTTAACCGATTTTACTGGTTTTCGAGTTTTTAACCTGATTTTATATGTTTTATATATTTTGACCGAATCAAAACGTTTTTTTGATAACATAATGAGCCACCACCCGTTGTTCGAATGAGGATCTTTTTTCCTTTACTATTTTAACATCGTCATATAAATTTCGTAATTGATTATAGTTATACGCTTTGATCAAGGCATGCTTCCATTTTGGGTCCCCGTAGACTGAATACCAATCCTAAGCTTGGTATTTTTTCCTTTAGATTTCGTAGTTGATTATAGTTATACGTTTTGATCAATTTTACTGGTTTTCAAGTTTTTAACCTGATTTTACATGTTTTATATATTTTGATTCATAAAATTATATGATTTTACGATTCAAAACATGTTTTTAATAACATTGTGAGCCGTCACCCTTTGTTCGAATGAGAATCTTTTTTCCTTTACTATTTTAACATCGTCATATAGATTTCATAGTTGATTATAGATATATGCTTTGATAAAGGCATGATTCCATTTTGGGTCCCCGTAGACTGAATACCAATCCTAAGCTTGTTCTAAGACAGCCCACATCTATTGTGATGTTGCGCTTTCATAAACTTTTAGTTTTTTTTTTATAACGTATTGTTTTTTAAAATATTTATTATTTAAAAATATATTAAAATAATATTTTATTATTTTAAAGAAAAACACATCAAAATAATCTAAAAATATTAAAAATTTTAATTTAAAATAAAAAAAATAAATATTTTTAAAAATATTCTTAAAACACAGACGAGCAGACTTTTAAAAATTTAATACTTTAATTTAAAAAAAAAAAGTGGCGCGAGGAATTCAAGTAATTTATTTACTTAAATGATTAAACATAATCTAGCACAAACTTGGCACTTTGGGGAGCTAGATGGTGGATTACAGTGATATTATTAAATCAACTCCATTCAAAAAATATAATGCTAAGTTTAGTTCAATATATATATATATATATATATATATATATATATATATATATATATATATATATATATATATATGGACCAATGATACCTAGACTAGAAGTTGAACTCCTCGAACATTTCACCAGCTACCTTGCAGTGTCTTTTATCCAAGATTCCTCAGGTTGTCACTACCTTGAGCCAGTGGTTTATCCTACATACTTTGTACTGATTATTTTTATATTAACGGGTATTTGGCCTGTTCTAGCAATTGTGCCCATATAAATATGTACGCGTTCTTTGTGAATTCTCCAAAGTCGTCATTTCTCTGTGTTCGTAATTGCACCTGCTAAAAAATGTGGACAATTGTATTGTGTGTTGTCGCTGTGCTTGCTGTATACTATACTCACTGGATAAACAAATGGAGGAACCCGACATGTAATGGGGTTCTGCCTCCTGGTTCCATGGGGTTGCCAATCATCGGAGAGACTCTTGAGTTGATTATTCCAAGTTATTCTCTCGATCTTCACCCTTTCATCAAGAAAAGAATTCAAAGGTAATTCTAATAGTGTCCAACCATATGATATTAGTTCTTTACTTTAATCAAGACATTGCTCGAAAGTATGCGCTATAATATTTTCAAATCTTCAGGTATGGACCGATTTTTCGAACAAACATCCTCGGACGACCTGCAGTGGTGTCTGCTGATCCAGAAATCAACAGTTACATCTTTCAAAATGAAGGGAAGTTGGTTGAGATGTGGTATATGGACACATTCTCTAAGCTTTTCGCTCAAAGCGGTGAATCAAGGACTAATGCTTTTGGTATCATTCACAAATATGCAAGAAGTTTGACTCTGACTCATTTTGGTTCTGAGAGCCTTAAGGAAAGGTTGCTTCCTCAAGTTGAAAACATTGTTAGCAAGTCCTTGCAAATGTGGTCTAGCGACGCATCGGTTGATGTCAAACCGGCTGTTTCAATTGTAAATTCCAAGCTCATTGATAGACTCTGGTCACTTCTAACAAACACGTGTTTTATGCTGTCTGATAACTTTTTCTTGCCATTGCAGATGGTTTGTGACTTTACTGCGAAGCAGCTTTTTGGCTATGATGCTGAAAACTCATCGGACAAGATAAGCGAAAAGTTCACTAAGGTCATAGATGCCTTCATGTCCTTGCCCCTGAACATCCCTGGCACAACATACCACAAATGCTTAAAGGTAGTTAAAATAGATAAATAAAAAAGATCTTCACCTCAAACTTTGTTTTAGACCATAGAACCAATCAATTTCTTACATCTTAATGTTCAGGACAAAGATAGCACGCTAAGTATCTTGAGGAATACACTGAAGGAAAGAATGAATTCACCAGCACAATCACGACGAGGAGATTTCCTTGATCAAATCATAGCTGATATGGATAAAGAAAAGTTCCTAACTGAAGATTTTACTGTAAATCTGATCTTCGGAATTTTATTCGCGAGCTTCGAGTCGATTTCAGCAGCACTGACACTATCCCTGAAGTTAATTGGAGACCATCCTTCAGTGTTAGAGGAGTTGGCAGTAAGTCTATGCAGTTTATATCAACAATTTAATTGTTAGCTCCCAACCACTAATTTATAACTTGATAGTTTTAACCTGGCATTGCTGATTAATTTTACCAGGTTGAGCATGAAGCGATTCTGAAAAACAGAGAGAATCCTGATTCCCCACTTACATGGGCTGAATATAACTCAATGACTTTTACACTTCAGGCATGTTCTCTAACCCCCACTGGATTTTTCTTTTCCTTTAAGTCAATTCGATCCATTGCAAGTTGCAATAATCTCACAGAACCTGGATTGATTGGGGGTGAAATCACAGGTAATCAATGAAACCCTGAGGCTGGGAAATGTTGCGCCCGGATTGTTAAGAAGAGCATTGCAAGATATGCAAGTGAAAGGTAAGATGTTGTTGATGACATTCAATGTCTTCTTAATTTTTGATTGCATAATGTTATGATCAAGTTTCTGACGAGAGGGGATTATATTTGATCAGGATATACAATTCCTGCCGGTTGGGTTATCATGGTTGTAAATTCTGCCCTTCATTTAAACCCCGCCACGTTCAAGGATCCACTTGAGTTTAACCCTTGGAGATGGAAGGTATACATGTTATTCCACAATGAAACAAAATTAAATGCAAAATACCCACAGAATCTACATCTGTTAATGCTGGATGAAAAACGCAGGACTTCGATTCGTATGCTGTTTCTAAGAACTTGATGCCTTTCGGTGGAGGAAGGAGACAATGTGCAGGATCAGAATTCACTAAATTGTTCATGGCAATCTTCCTTCACAAATTGGTCACCAAATATAGGTAAATTTTACTATTTTCTTCTCTTTTTTTGGGTAAAAATGGGGATTAAAGACCCTAAGAAACTATATTAAACGAGAAAGAATAGAGCAATCAGGTCATAATACAGTATTGAATACAATCCCACAGGAGGGCTTTTAAATAGAGTTTTTATTAAACCAAAATTAACTAACCAATCAGCTACTGGATTATTTGCTTCCCAATATACATGCTTGACCTGAACCTCCCAAATCTTATCAAGAAGGTTTTTAGCTTTGCGAATCAAGCTCGAATTTGCAACAGAAGTAGTAACTTGTGCCTTCGTTATGAGTTAAACTGCAATAACCGAGTCTGATTCAAGAATGATTCTACACGTAAACTGTTTTTTTCTTAATCTTTGTTCACGTAACCAAATTTGTTTCATTTAAATCGTCGCTAATATATAGCTTTCTGGGTTTTGATTTCTAATAGGTGGAATATAATCAAGCAAGGAAACATTGGCAGAAATCCTATTCTGGGATTTGGAGATGGCATCCACATAAGTTTCTCACCAAAGGGCAATTAATCAAAGACATTTGTAATATTTCAAGATTTAGTGTTGTGATTAAGTATATTTATATCTTCCTTGTAACCAATAAGTATCCCCCGTCTCATCTCTTGAGATTGTTCTTAAGTTTTCAGCCTCATTTAATTTTATATGCAAGCAAATTAATGTCTTATGAGTTGAATATATATATATATATATATATATATATATATATATATGCAAGTGCTATATTGACATATTTCAATTATATGCATCATTTAGTTCCTTTCTTTTAATATGACCTGGGGGATTAAACTGAAATATCGTATACTTTGACTGTAAACAAGTGAGAGAGAGAAACAATAAATAAATACTGGGGCTTAATCGTAAACAAGTAAAACTATAAGGACACAAATAAAACAAAAAACAAATGGGAATTACAACTTTGTTTGCAAGTAACCAGAATAACCAAAGTTCTCTCTTTTCATTGATCAAATCTTTGTTTCTCTTCAAAAAATGGATTTTGGGTCTAGAATTTTTCTGGTTTTTGCAATGGCTAAGGTAATGAATTCGGTTTCTGGATTACTGTCAATGCTTAAAGATGACAACCCAGTAATAAAGCAGCAAGCTTTACACAATCTTAACAACTTTGTTGATGTCTTTTGGCCTGAAATCTCCAACAGTATCCCCATTATGTAAATATCACTCATAAATACCTTTTTTCTTTCACTTTATGAATTTTTGTGTTCTGGGCTTTTTCTTGTTTTTGTTTTTGAAGCTTTTGTGTTATAAAGTTCGGAACTTGGCTTCTTCTATCTGTTTCTCATTGTCTTCTATTAGTGAAAAGCATTGCATAACGGTATATATTGCAGTTATGGTGGTTTCTTTGAAGGTTTTGTTTCCTTTTAGCAATGACTGATCGTTTCTTGTTTCTTGTTTTTTCTTTTTTGTTCTGTCCCTTTTCTTTTTGTAGTGCTGAATATTTTCCTGTGCACAATGCAATCATTATTTGGTCGTGTTTCTTTCATTAGCTTTACTATCACTTGGGCGAATATGATGATGATTCGTTATCTTATGCCCTTGGAGCTGGTTCCCTGTTTGATATTTCAAAGGATTCTGGTTAGCTCTTATTTGTAAGCATTCTGATCAATTTGCGTTGAAACTAGTGGTATTTGAAGGATTAGAAATTTGGTTCGTGTTACAATTACCTTGAAGAGATGCTGTTTGATGGAAATTTTGGAAAGTTTAAGCCAAATATCAACATCATTTGTTTACTTAAGATTGCTTTAGTTTGATGCTTTAAGGTTTGAGGATGCTTCCCTGTTTCACTTGCCCTACATTTTGCCTTTGTTGCTATATTCAGCTAAGGCTATAGATCAGTATGCTAGGCTGAAATCCAAGGCAACTGAATCAAGTCCTGACTAATAGACCCTATGCTGGAAGCGATTGTGGAGAGAATGTTGGATAAGTATGTAGATGTGAATTTCTCTTTGATAATCGGTAAGTCTCTGTGGGCCTGTGGCTCTTTTCTTACCATTCATTCACTTAGGTGTATCGAACATGGAGAATACCAACAAGCTGTGGGAACTGCAATATAATGCCGAAGAATAGATAAACTTGTGGAAGCAATCGAAAGAAGTGATATTGTTCATGGAACACTATCATATTGCATCAATGCTTGTCATTCTTTCATTGATCATAGAGAGTATCGGCTTGAGGTAAGGGGTTCATTGAGCTGGCTCAACAAAGATCTCTAATCAGTGTGTGTGTTATGTTCATGGCACCAAAGTGATCCTACACGTGTTTGTGCACCACTGTTTGGAATGTTCATGTATGTTTCTGAGTTCTTACACTCTACTCTATTTCTATTTAGCAATATGACTGCTTGGATAGAGTCGACAGTGTAGTTAGAAAGTCATGTGTGTGTCCTGCCACCTTGTATTGAAGGAAAATAGTGACATGAACTGTTCATCTCTTGGTTTTTCCTACAGGTTTTCCGTCATATTGTTAATGTTCACCAAGAGCTGCATCATCCTGATTTATTGAGCATTTGCCAATATCTAATGCTCTTGGATGAACCCGAAGGCGTGGCAAGCATATTGGAAAAACTTTTACGTTCAAAAAATAAGGACAGAGCTTTGGTGGCATTTCAAATAGCCTTTGATCTTGTGGAGAATGAGGACCAGACTTTTCTCTTATATGTCAGAGACCTCTTTTCAATGTGTCAGCCTTCAGATTCTACTCAAAATGATCATGCAACAGATCCACGTGAAGGAATGTATGCTGAGAGGTTGACAAAGATCAGGAGAATTTTTGTCTGGAGAGGCATCAATAGAATTGACCCAACGTTTTTTATACAGTCAGTATAAGCAAGGAAAAAGAAGTTTTCTGTTCTGAAATTGAAAAAAATCCGTAAATACTCCTTTTTGTTTTTAATAATTGGTGGTTTCTCTTGAAGTGGAATATAGAAGACTTGGAAATGATACTCGTGATCTGATTGCAGGTCATATCTCCTTATTCCGAAGACAATTAAGCACCCTATTGAGAAAAGTGGTAGTGTCTGCCATAATGCAACTTTATATGCAAATGCAATAATGCATGCTAGAACAGCTGTTGATACATTCGTCCGGGAGAATCTGGTGAATAATAAATCTTGCATGTCTTTTTATTGTTGTTCTTTGATTTTTGTATCATTTTGTTTGTTTTTCATTGTTATACTTGTATCACTTCATAAACTCGACTGTTTTGGGGCTTATACCAACTATCAGGATTTGTTGAGAAAGCGGGGAAATTGGGCCCAGTTCAGCGCAATAGCTGGACTTGGTGTTATTTACAGAGACAACAGAGAACAGCTGCAGCTGCAGCAGGGTGAGTCACAAATGTCACCTTATGTTTTTGAAAGTCCAAGTGGTGTCAGCTGTATTGCATACACAAAAGGTGGTGCACTCTGTGCTGTGGATCTCTACTATGCTAACCACGGGGAGGAAATCAAGCAATGTATTCGTGATAGCCTTCGTGGTACAAATGTCGAGGTGTGTTTACTGCTTTAAGTCTATTGCATATTCATTTTGGAGCCAAAACGTAAGGTGATTATAATATTGATGCAGGTTGTTCAACATGGTGCATGCTTAGGTCTTGGATTGGCAGCTCTAGGAACGGCTGGTGAAAATATCTATGATGACATCAAAAATGTGTTGCATGCTGATAGTTCTGTGGCTGGAGAAGCTGCTGGCCTGCAAGCGATATGCTTGCTTGTGCTCGTCAGACACAACATGAGAAGATTACTAGGTAAATCTAATATTCATATTCTGTGAACGGGGCTAGGCCATCAACGATCCTCTTCCACTTTATTTATACTGTGGTCATATGCTGCTGGAACTTACATTGGGAATAGCCCTTACAGTTTATGGAAGAGAAGAAGAAGCAGACACCAATTGAAAGGCTGACTCGGGATCAAGATCCTATACTTCGTTATGGTCGTATGTATGCTTTGGCATTAGCCTACAGGGGAACAGCAAACAATAACGTCATTCGCCAGTTGCTATACTTTGCTGCATAAGATGTAAATGATGACGTGAGGTGAACTGCTGCTGTTGCACTTGGATTTGTCCTCTACTCTGAGCCAGAGCAGGTTGGATCTTTCTCTCTTCCATAACATTTTATGCTCCATGATCCAATGTTTGCTATTGGTATTCTCATCCAATAAGGTAGTGCTTGCTTCTCATGTCTGATTAAAATAATTACTCATTTCCTTGATCTAATTATACTGTTGTTTGAATTTTAGCTTTCTAGTTCTCCCTTCATTTTCATTTTTATTTTTTATTTTTTATTTTTGTACTTCTAATATCGCTGGAGCTGTCAATTGTGGTAAATCTCACTGCACCTTGAAACTGCAGACTCCTCAAATAGTCTCCTTGCTACTGAAATCCTACAACCCTCATGTACGATATGGTGCAGCTCTCGCAGTAGGCATTTCGGCACATGCTTGAGTGACGCTATATCATTGCTAGAACCTCTGACATCAGATGCTGTTGATTTTGTTTGTCAAGGTGCACTTATTGCTTTGGAAATGGTCATGGTCCAGATGAATGGAGCCAGTGATTCTCGTGGTGCAACATTCAGGTATTCCACTACAATATCTTAGGTTTCTCTGTCATTTTATGTAAGACCGAGTTTTAATGTATTTTTGCTATTTTATTGAAGGCAACAGTTGGAAAAGATAATTCTTGATAAGCATAAAGGATACATGAGCAAGATGGAAGCTATCCTGGCTTCTGGAATACTTAATGCTGTTGGGAGGAATGTGACCACAAGATTACTTTCGAAGACAAAACATGATAAAGTCGCTGCAGTTGTAGGCTTGGCTGTTTTCTGCCAGTTTTGGTATTGACACCCCCTCGTATATTTCATAAGCCTATCATTCTCCCCTACAGCCTTTATTGGGCTGGAATATGACCTGAAAGATAAAGGGTTTGAGTTCCTATCAAATGCAAAATCTTCTCTGTTTGGGTATCCAAAACCAGCCACTGTTCCTACCACTGCACCTGCTGTGGCACTTCCTCCTGCAGTTCCGTCAACATCAGCCAAGGCTGAAGCTACGGCCAAGGGAAAAGCGGACCAGAAAGCTAATGCTAAAAAGGCAGATGGGAAAGAGTCTTTTCCTGCTGCCAAAGATGCAGAAAAAGGGAAATCATCAACTGACAAAAAACGGCGATCCCATGCAGGTAAAATTGCTGTTTACTTGCAAACTGCTGTTTCATTATGGTTTCGAGAATTTTGAGGAATCTATAGAACATGTCACTGTTATCATTTTTTTCCCCGCATACACTTTGTTAAGATTTAGAAATCACCACCAGAATTAATTTAATTGTCACGTCTAGATTACTAATTATCATGTTGATTGCTTCTTTTGACAGGTGGATGGCGCAGAAACTGACACCGCAGAACCTGAGCCTTCTTTCGAATTTTAACCAACCCTGCCAGGGTGGTTCCTGCTCAGGAAAAATTTATTAAATTTCTTGAAGATAGCAGATATGATCCCGTGAAGTCAGCACCTTCAGGATTTGTCCTCCTGAGTGATTTGCAGCCAAGTGAGCCTGAGGTGTTTTCATCTAAAAAAAATCCATCTACAGTGTCACTTGCTGCTGGTGATTCAATTACTGGAGAACAAGGTTCGGCAGTCATGGATGTTGACGAGAAACCCCAGCCTCCTCAAACTTTTAAGAACACCTGATGATTTGGGTGGCAATATCAGGAAATTTTCTCCCTTATTTGGAATATTTCAAGTACACTTAAAAATAAGACTGAAATGCCTTGTTGAAGTGGCTAAGTGGTTAAATGCCAAAGTGAGCCATTTATGGCTATCAACAATCAAGCCAGCAGCTGACTTGATTTCTTGAAATCAACTCCATATGACAGATAAGGGTATTAAGGCTGTCCTTATACGGAGGCTGACCAATTACATGTTCTTTGTGAAAAGGGTGTCTTCCTTGTCCTCATCCTCCATGGGCATCAATTTTCAAAGCTGACGCAAAAGTTAATAGCCTCTACATCGAACATCATTTTATATTTCATCCTCTGATGGTATCACCGCTAAGGCAATTGGCAAGGGCCAAAATATATTTTAGTAGGGCATTTTATGTTTTTAGGTTAGTAACTTTCAGCGGAATTGAGTCCAATAATTCTTCTTTTGTGAAGACTTAGAGAAATCAAAATTAAGCAACTAAGTAATTACAGGGGGGAAATTACAATAGAAAATGAGCAGCCTGAATCTGAACTTTAACCAACCTAAACAGTCTCTAAATCCTTGTGCATGAACCACCACGGACCAGATTTTGAAAGTAATCTGAAAAGGAAAATAAAACACTGTAAGGAGGAAGGAGCATTTATATAAAAAATAGCACCAAACTGAAAATGTCAAGTCTGCTAGTGCAGAAGCATAATAACATGGGGGTATGCCTTGGCATGTTATACAAATGCTCGACATTGAGGACTCGCTTAAAAAACTTGGCCACGCATATACGAGGCTATGAATACAATGAAGAATGATACTGCATCACTAATTTAGTAGAATTGTTAGTTAACCATTTATTCGACAGAGTTACACCCATAACTAGAAATAGATTAATGACTAGGCCACACTAATCTTCAAAAAAAAAAAGAAGCATCATTCCTTAACCAAAAACTCTTGCTGCAAACTCAGTCTTTGCTCATGAAAATAAAAATTTACACCAAATATTGTTCAACTAACCTCACACATCCTGCTGCTGTACGCAAACCCATGAAGAGAGCCAAACCAGACCAAACCCCAGGGAGCCCCGTAATTGGAGCATAAAGCAGAAAGGCAGATGATATTAATCCAACCAACATCTGTAGATCATTTACCAGACATAAGATTAACCCAAAATGTGGACATTTGGGAAAAGAAAAGGACATTACAGAGTTGTAGCTTACCATAGATTTCGCCGCATATGGAAAGTCAGAAACACCATAATGAAGACCATCAAAAATAAAAGCTAGGGCATTGATAGGTTGACTAGCACTAACAAACTGGAAAATTTTAAAATCAAATTGCTACAAATATGGAGCACACAGATAAATAAAACCATATAAAATCTGAAAGAAACACCAATAGAGATTAGCACACATACCAATATCCCAGTTCTTACAATTCCTAATACATCAGCATCCTTGGTGAACAAGGTGGCTATGGAACCAAAAGATACACCCAGAATTGCAGCCAATGAAACACCAACAACTAGTCCAATCTAGGAAAACATGCACATCAAGCTATGAGCAAATTGAGAAAATAAGTTATCCCAAGGTATAAACTCAAGAATAATAGAAGGGCCAAGAAAGCCCACCTTCAAAACAAATTTTGTGACTTCTTTCACAGTTTTGTGGTCACCTTCCGATGAGTAACTTGCAATTAGAGCCTACAAAATAGATAGGTTGGGCAACAAGAGCACAATAAATAATGTGTAGAACCACCAGCTAAGTATTTGATGTGGAAGGGAACTAAAAATTACAGACATGTCAAATGGGAGTTCATTTCAACTTGTTGGAAATGCATAACTTCCATATGCACAGTATGGAATTAGTTCAGAAGCAATTCATTTGGGTACGTATATTCCTTCTAGTACTAACATATCAGCTATACTTCTATTCTTATATGGATACCATGCTTCAAACACGAATTTACATTCAGATGAGAAATTCAAATGAAAATATAGTGATTAAAAATAAGGAACTAAAATGGATACTAGAGTATAAACAAGTAGATATAAGTTGTGATGATATGTTGATGAGATGACTTTAATGAAGAGAATGTTGTACCTGAGCATGCATCTATGAGAAGAGACACGAATATACATTCATGTGAGAGAAATTCAAATGAATCTATGATTAAAAATAAGGAACCAAAATGATACTAGAGTATAAACAAGTAGATGTAAGTTGTGATGATACGTTGATGAGATGACTTTAATGAAGATAATGTTGTACCTGACCAGATGCAGCCAGTGCAACTGTGAGAAGAGACATGAATATACATTCGGATGGGAGAAATTCAAATGAATCTATAGTGATTCAAAATAAGGAACTAAAATAGATACTGGAGTATAAACAAGTAGATATAAGTTATGATGATATTTTGACGAGATGACTTTAATGAAGAGAAAGTTGTACCTGACCAGATGAAGCCAGTGCATCTGTGAGAAGAGAAACAGCCAACCATATTTGCATACATATCTGATGTGCAGCCATTGCTACTGCACCTTGACGAGCCGCCATTGAAGTGGCCAATGTCATGGTAGTTAAAACAGCAAGAGTTCTTCCAATAAGAAAGCCACCTATAAGAGAAAAAGGAACCTCAGGAAAACAAGATAAAGTTACAGTAATATTAGGCATGAAGTAGAGATCAGTAAACATCATAACAGAATACCAGTTGAGTCTCATTTAGTTAGATTCCAATTTAAGGAAAAAACTCACCAGATTTCATGTAGACACCAAATTGGAGCTCTCCAACCTTTGGAGGTAATAATATAACCCTCTTATTTAGTTGCCAAACCATCAAAAAGGTGACAAGGTATCTAGAACATGAAATATTTAATGAAATTATTGTTAAAAATTTGTCAGAAAAATGTATTTGAAGAACTGTATTAATGCTCAGAGAACATATAGAAACATACTGTGACACTACCGTGGAAATAGCTGCTCCAGTCACACCCAACTTAAGATAATAAATGAGTAAGGGAAATAAAAATATAGCTGATAAATTACCCAAGCCTGCATGTGGAAGAACTACATTAATAATCGGGAGAGACATAACAAGATTTCTTCTTCCTTCAAAATTGAAAGAAAAGAAGAGAGCGGGCCATTCTAGATTAATTATTGAGAGAGAGAGAGAGAGAGCAGCAAGACAGAGATGGAACGAGCAATACAACAATATCTTTCCAAGTATTCATCATATTAATTTTATTTTGCCCTCCGAACAGTTAAAGTGCCACATATTTACATCAAGATTTAGTGAGAAAATCAAATGTGAACTAAACACTTACCAAGACAAAATACAGGAGTTTTAGTATCCTTGAAGCCACGAAAAATGCCTTGAAGAGCCAAGGAGACCACAACAGCTGGAGCACCAAGGGCTCTTAGTGAAAGAAATCGTTCTGCAGGAATGCGCATTGGTGAATCCTGTTCAGAATATGATAAAGCTTGAAATTCTCTCAGAAAATGATTGATCTCAAAATGTACAAACAGCATTTACATGAACAACTACTTTTTTATGAACGAGTCTTCACAGGAAGCTATAGATGGCCACAGAGAAAGATGCTTAAGATCAAATGAAATGTCACGTGAATTTGGTATATGTAAAACTTACCACAGTTATGCCCATCAAGTTGAGAAATGATCCGCATCCCAGAGACAAGGCTACAGCCTCAAAGATTCCTATCCCGATAGCTAATATTAAAGCAGTGGACACAGAGGATAGTTGCTTTCTTTCAACCATCCCAATAGGTTTACCATTAGTACTGTCTTCTTGGATGCCATTTTCTGTATAACCCATCCATATAAATATAATCATCTAAAATCATTGGAACTTAATTTCAGTACTTGCTGCACCGTGATGATGCCCGTGTACAAAATGGCAATCAAAACATCAAGAACGGGTATAACTTATACCTGAAATAGAATCTTTGGTTGCATTCTTTGCAATGTCTTCAGCCACAAAAGATGTTGCCACACTTAGAAGAGGAATATTGAATAGCTTTGATACATTGTTAAATATCATAATAGAAACACCAGCAGAAGCCAACTCTACTGGACCTAAGAAAGCAAGATCAGGGCAAAGGTTAAACAGATCAGTAATCAGAGACAAAGAACCAGTAAGCATAATCACACAAAGAAAGCTAGAATGCAGGGGCAGATCGAAACCTAATCTGCCAATATACGCTGTCTCCATCAACTGGGAAAAAGGATCAATAGCCTGTCCAGCAATTGCAGGCAAAGAAAGCATTATAAGCTCGCATCTGACATCTGAAGAACGTGGTTGATTGATCAGAACCCCAATTGACTCACTGCAAACAAAATTAAGAAAGCAAGTACCATCACATATGAATAATCCTTAGATTTCCGAAGCGACATGATCCAAATATCAATCATAGAAGGAAGAAAGCATGCTATGTGGAAAAAGACTAATGCCTCTTCAATTTGATGAAATTTGTAACCAATGGAACATGATTGATACTAATTTATCTTCTCGATTAAGAAAAACAGTTTCAATACTAACACAGAAAAAGGGGGGGTGTCCATCAAAAACTTTCAGAATCTTACAATGATGACATTCTAAACCAAACAATTTGCGGACTTTTACAATATCAAATTCATAAAAACACATGAACAACAACTACATTGAAGCATCTTTTTAATATCCAGAACAAAAAATAATGAAACGTGACTAAAAGATGCAGTTTCATTCTTACCTTTCTTCACCTCTCGAACCATTGATAATGCCGCGCTTGTTTTCTTCTAAAACCAATCTCTCCTGCTCATCAGTGGATTCCACACCATACCCAGAACTTGACTGACAACAAACCACCCCAAATCGCGCCTTCCGATGTCTAATCACCAGAGGCGACAAAGAATTCTTTTGCTCGGCACACAAATGACACTTTCTCGACACAATATCTCCACCCCCCAATCCTCTAGGAACTTTACTTTGATTCAAGAAACAAAATTTCCTTTTTCCTTTTGTTAATCGACTCTGTTCACCACTACTTCTACTTGTCAATCCTTTGTAAAGTGATTTGCCACTGAATTGTCCAGTACTAGCCATTTCTAGCGAACTAATTTATCTGTGAACTTCAATATCAGATAATCAACTTCTAAGGCAAAAATAACTGTCAAATTAAAAAAAAAAAAATACATAGCAGTTATTTTCCATTAAAAAGTTTATATATATATATAAACATTAAGAAAGACAAAATTTTATCGGGTTTGTGAAACGAAAAACAGAGTATAGAAACAAAACGATCGAAGAAACAAACATTTTCCATGCAATTACATGAAGAATGGGAATTTGAGTCAAGGAATAACAGTTCGGCTTTGGCCAGAAAAAAAAAATAGACAGAGACAGAAATAGACAGAATATCAAGAAAAGGAACATAAAAGAGAGAAAGGCTTTACCTTTTCTTGTTGGTGAAGATGATAACGAGAGGGTTTTTGTTAGGGTTTTGAGGGTTTCTTTTATTGGAAAGTTTAAGAGATGAAGACAAGAGAAGACATCGTTAACTTTGCCAATTTTATCAACATCGTCATGAGCGAAGTGTCTGTCTGTCTATGTTGCATGTCGCTGTCAACTGAACTGAACTCACGAAAACATAACTGTTCATGTAGTGGACCTACTTTTTAAGCGGTTGCTCTATTATGGGCTTTCCTTAGAAACATTCGGCCGAATTATGGGCTTTTCTTAGGGGTGGCAATTTAGCCCACTTTGAAAAAAACCGGACTTTTACCTTATCCGCTTGGATGGGCTTCTGACTCAGATCCGTACCCGACCGGATCTATCCAGTAGTAAATAATATTTCGTTTTTAGTCAAATGGTATTATATTATATTAAAAAATTAAATTATTATATTGTTCTGTCCTTCATGAGACAAAAGTCTTGAGGTCTGTGTATAATGCATGAATATTGTAAAATTTTACAAATCTTAGGGCCTTTATTACTTTTTTAGTCAAATGGTATTATATTATATTAAAAAATTAAATTATTATATTGTTCTGTCCTTCATAAGACAAAAGTATTGGGGTCTGTGTTTAATGCATGAATATTGTAAAATATTACAAATCTTAGGGCCTATATAGTATATACAAGGAGATTTGTTAAAAAATACTTAATATCCTATGGTATTTAGAATCATTAAAAGGAATTAATTTTAATTGATATAAAAAATGCTTCGAGAATCCTCTCTTAAATGTTGAATCAAAGAACAAATAAAATAAATATTACAAACAAAAGAAATTTAACCCGATCCGATGCTATTTCTTGATGGCCATTATCCAAGCTCATTTCAAATTAATGATGCTTCGTCGTCAAACAAGAAGCATTTTGTGGGAAAACAGTTTTGGCCTTCTTGGTAGTTTGATCATTGGCAATGTTTAGGTTTGATGCGTGCAAAGACATTCAAACCTTAAATGATGTCTAGATGCTTGTCGTCCACTCTGTCTACCATCTAGCTAGGATTTGGTTCCTGCTTTGGAACAAGAAGAAACACAAGACTTCGAGTCTTTCAGGATACACAAGAGGGAACAGCAGTTGCTCGAGAGCTATTTAAGTTGTAACCCAATGGACCAAATTACACCTTAAGCTAAGATTTAACTCTGTGGGCTGGAGAATCTTAAGCTAGCAATTCCTTCCGACTTCCCTTGTTTGTTAAATAAATAATTTCTTATTCATATGCCCCAACATCAAGAAACAGAATTTCTCCACGTTACAAGTGTATTCTTACATAAACCCAAGAAAGCATTCTTAGAGAAGCACCATTTCTTACTAATCAAAGAAGATACACAAGAAGAAGAATCAGGTGAAGAGAGATGAACAAGTAGTTCCAACTCAAACCAGTCCTTGAAGCATAATTTCCGGGAGCTGTTTTGTCCACAATAAAAAAACACAACATTGTAAGTTCCCAATCATCACGTTAAACCAACCCTCGAAGAATACTACATGCAGCAGTTTGGTAACATAGTTAGCAGTGTTATTGTGAGTAGTTACCTGCGGTAACTGGACAAGTGGACCGTGTGGCGAGAGTTGTGAAGATGCTTTGGTTCTTGTTAAAACCAGCATAGGCACAGGTTGTGATGTTGCAACCAGAAGTTGTCGAGTTGTTGATGGATAACAAGCCACCTTCACATTGCATAGCAGGGCAAGTTGACCAGTTGGATGGTTTAATCCCAGATGCTTCACATTGTAATCTGGAAATGTGAGAAAAGAATTATCCAAATCAACAATTCTCATGATACCCACTTGAGTGAATTTTTCAACACAACAAAGCCATTTGTGCATCAAACTTACGTCCAGTTGTTTGCAGCATCACACTTGCATTTAACACAATTGTTAGCAGTGAAGAAATAGGTGTTGTTAGGAACAAGTAGTGGATAATCTACTGAGTCACTTGTCACCGATGAATTGCAAGCTGTCAATTGACATGATAGGCAAATTAAAGAATAACACAGACATTCGAAGACAAACAAGATCAAGAAAGCACAGTGCACTGTCAGAGAATTTTATAGCACTCAATAATTTAGTCATAATACAAACATTAATCGGTCCAAGATGTAGACTGAAACTTAACAGCAGGAAACAATAATAATGCTCAGAGGATGAGCTGTTAACAACTATCATTCAATCTCCACATTGAAATTCAAACGCACGAAAGCACATTCCTGAAAATGTTTGGCAAATAAAAGTATTCGATCACGTATTGCAAAATTAGAATTATTAATGTGCATGGGATGCACATATAATGCCAATGAGCCTGTAGCTCAACCCGCATCCCGTGCACCCATCTCCCTAAGATGTCTCGGTTTCGATCCTCTTCCTTGCTTTCCAAGAGATAGAGTAGTAAATATCCTGGCAACATACAGAATCAAACAACATCGCACATCGCCTAGCACTATAGAAGTATTTATTCCCAGCAGAAATGTGAACGCATACTGCACGAGACATATCTTTTTAGATATGAAGCCTCTTTGCGTAGCATAAAGAGCCAAGAAGACCAACTTGTCATGTGAAACAAAGGGCCCATGGATCATACTTACGTTGTTTGCAAAACTGTGCACACCCTAATCAGTGGGCAGGAAAGGTTGAAGACGGGTATGGTAGGGACCATACAGATTCAATAAATTGAAAAGACTGGCTGTACCTCACTGCTATTCATTTTGAGATCATACCAGCCACACGGTGTGAAATGGTGCCTTTTCTATCGGACAATAATAATTATTTGCCACTTTCTAACATTTTAATCGCTATTACTCCTAGTAAACAAAAAGCAAAACAAAATCAAGGAATATCCACTCAGAAAGCAAATCCAAATTTAATATATGCCCACTTCTTCAACCACTTTCTTTTAAATAATTCAAGCATCTAATTAAACATCATTTCGAAAGTTATTTTTAGTCAGTTATTTGGAACACGGCTAAGTTTTTTTATATTATTTAAAGTGATGATATTAAAAATAATTTTTTTTAAATAAAAAATATTATTTTAATATATTTTATATCAAAAAAAAAAAACTATATCTAATTTTCTACACTCTCGGCCATTGCCGACATGGTATACAACAAATATTTCCGAGTAAAATTAGAATGAATAGTTGTTTTTGCCTCAGTTAAAAAGAAGTGCATCTAAGAGTTGATTGGAAAATTTCACTTTAAATCTAAAAATAAAAAACAAATGATGCATCCAAGGTTGAAATTAGATCAGCTTACCTTGCAGAGGGACATCAAGAACTTGACCAGCTAAGAGAGAACTATCATTAACCCCATTAAGCTTCACTAGTGTATCTGTACTGGTCCCATATTCTTGAGCAATCAACTCCAAAGAACTGCCAGCTTCCACCACGTGTCCATAATGGACAACTTTGACCCCATCAACATCATCACAATTACAAGGTAAAGGAATCAACAACTTCTGCCCAACCTTAATCAGATTAACGTCTGGTATATTATTAACAGCAGCAATTTCTTGGTATGTTACCAATCCTGAGAAAACTTCTGCTGCAATATGAGAAAGCCCATCATCTTTTTGAACGGTGTAGATTGGTTGCTTGTTTGAGTGACCAGTGTTGTTGATGCACGTGCAAGGAAATGAGATTTTGATGGTCTGGTTTGCAGAAATGGTAGAGTTTGGTAACGTGGAGAGAGGGAGGTTGTTGGCAGCTAAGATGGAGTGTATGTTCTTGACGGAGAAGAGGGTTTTGATGTGGGACAAAGTTGTTGCGTTTGGAGAGATGTAGTCAATGAGGGAATGACACGTGGTGGGTGTGGTACATTTGAAGGTCTGGGAAGAAGATCTTGAGTGGAGCGTGGAGAATAAGAGTAGGGTGAGAAGCAGCGGAGTGAAATGGAAACCCATCTTCGCTATGGTGTGATTCCTTGGGAGTTGAAAAGGGCGAGCTGGAGAAGGAGGATGAAGGAGAAGAGGGGAGAGGGGTGTGGGCTATGAGAGGACAGAAGTCATTGACTGACGTGAAGATATATTGAATTCTTTGAATTTTGATTCCTGGGTCGTTTGCTTTTATTAATTATTAAATATGGGATGTTCCCATCTAAGATCCGAATTTAAATATTGTTGGAGGTTTAATTATTGTTAATTTTAGAATTTATAGAATTAATTAAAATATATATAAATTAATTACTTGACTTGAAGACTAACGTTATTCTAACAAAAACAATTCCGAAGTAACGTGTTTGCGTAAGTGGTTCCAGCCTCTTTGGGCCCATGTTTTCGGACGTCGGCTCATGGAATTCGTCGAAAATTCACATATAGTAGTAGACGTGTGCACCACTAAAATCATAATCATTTCGTCGCGAGCTTGCAAAGCCTATTTTGAGTACTTTACTTAAATAATGCATTATGAGTGTTTTTTTGCGTGCTCGGCTCTCCATATAGAAAGAGCTGGGCGCGGGCGCTCTTCATAGGTCTGTGATAACAGAGCTGGCATGCTACCCTCAAAATATATTTCGAACATGTTTGCTAGTTGTTGGAGGTTGTTTTTTAAATAATTTTTTTTATTTTTTAAAAATTATTTTTGATATCAGCACATCAAAACGATCCAAAACATACAAATCATATTAAATTTTAGAAAAAAAAATTAAATTTTTTGGGAACGCGGTTTGCACCGCGTTCCCAAACAGTTTCTTATTGCATAGTTTTTCATATGCGTAGTAAATAATAATATAATATAATTAAAATAAAAACAAAATAAATAATATAAATCTTTATATGTTAAAATATATAATTCAAATAAAAATTCATATATGATGATATTAATAGCCTGCAATTCAAGAATCAATATATGCGATAATACTAACATCATCAATCAAGACACCCACATGATCTGCAGGATCATTTTTTCCCCCTGTTTTTACCACGTACCGACGAGGCTTGCAAAGGCACTGAACAATAAAATCATAGCTCATCACCAGCTATGTGTGTTCTATGGCCAAAATTTTGTCTGTGCCTAACTAATGGTCCCTTTTTTAAGCTTCTTTAATTCAATTAGTTTAGAAGAAAACACAAACTTTGTTCACCTAAAGTCTACGGAGGATTCTGGACAACTCTGAGTGGTTTATTGAATTCTGAGGCCATGCCATGGCTCATGTCATGGTTATGCAGATTAATTTTATCAGAAAGGCTCCATGGTTCAATTAGTTTGATGCATTTAATATTTAGCTAGCCCCATGTGAGAGACTCGATGGCTCTGTCCTCTAGACTCTAGAGGCAGCATATATGGGTGAACAACAGACAAGAAGCTCAGCAGATACAGGCATGCATGCATGGGACACTGGATAGCATAGAGATCCAACATAACTGGCATTAACAGTGTAAAATGAAATCATCAGCAAATCACCACATTTAATTCCAAACACTAATTACAGCATCTAGATTATTAACATGACCAGGGTTTTACTTAGCCTCACTGTATTTCCATTAATATTCTACTAATTCACCAATTACAAATATTTATTTCATGCTGCAGGAACCCAAAACTAAAACATGAC
>Ga0307510_10002500_pt1 | contig 20940 bp, 12 predicted proteins | sample 12_EM_MG_FD_207224 | JGI IMG/M metagenome (GOLD analysis project Ga0307510, IMG submission 207224) | Populus trichocarpa ectomycorrhiza microbial communities from riparian zone in the Pacific Northwest, United States - 12_EM | ecosystem: Host-associated > Plants > Roots > Unclassified | place... | reverse complement strand
GAAATAATCCACATTCTAGTGCTGGAATTTTCCAGAGAACAAGACCACTAGGTCGAGCCAATGGTAAAGAAATGAGGTTGGGTCTCTTGCCTCAACCCAGCCTGTATGGAAGAGAATATACAAGGTAGAAATAAGTGTGACATTAAAATTTAAGCTTTATAACGATTAGGATTTAGCCCGATAAGGTAGAGACTTCCTCATAAAATGAGATTTGTCTTGAACCTTAAATAAGAGCAACGAATTGAAAATGGTCTGAAAAAACAATCTATCAACAATGCAACTTACCATAAATAGAGTGCACTGGGGGTGATGCGTCTTTCCCTTGCATAATTAGTTCCCTTACCTAGACTCTCGTAGATCATTAGGTTTTCTAGTGACCATGATACCAGGTGGCGACTCCTTAAAAATCATAATTTTTATGATTAATCCCAAAACCCAAGTCTAGGAGGCAGCCCCGTCATACGACATCATTTACACCACAACAACCAATGTAAACTGGTTAACCGTTTGAGCCGTAAATGGGATACCAATAACCAGAAATGGCTAGTTTTGTTTTTTTGAAAACTTATAAATAGCTCTCATTCTTGCAAAAATAAGGATTCCGAACATACAATATATAAAAACTATTTCAAAAGCAAAACTAGCTAAAAATCATCAATCTTAACATTCTTTAAGGATGTGCTAAATTGAACCTTCATATACTAGCACAAGAGTATAAATTCTCACACTCGCTACACTTAAAAACTTCTATACATTGTAAGTGCTATTGAGTGAGCTATAGAGATCATAGATTCAATTGTATTATCTGCTCTTTTAAAGAGTATTGTTACAAATCATAAAATTATAAGCATTTGAGAGTTTCAGTGAAAAACTCTTGGTTATTGATGAGGGATATCACCAAGGTGAAAATCTTGAAGATGATTTATTCTTCAAGTGGTGAAAAGAAAGCTTGGTGTGGATTCATCAATGGATTGTACTTTTAAGCTTGGATTAGTAAAGAATACAATACTCGAGAAGGGTTTAGTACTTGAGGTATGGAAGTAGACTTGTCAAATCTCGTTAAAAATTGAGTTTGTAATCTCTCTTCCTTATCCTCATACTTTACACAATTTAATTATATTGTTGGATAATTATGTTTATTTATTTATTTATTTGAATTAACTAACAAAATTATTAATATTAATGTAACACCTAATTCACCCTCCATAGGTGTTATTGTTGTCTTAATCCTAGAATAATAGAGTGGTCCAGTGCATCAAGTGACCTTAAAAAAGCTCAAGCGTGTCAACTTGGATCAGGCAACCTGGACGACTAGGAAAAAGAAGTTTGACTATAAAAAAATGAAGCTAACATCTTTTTAAAAAATGACAGTTAGATGATGATGTATGATGCTAGTAAACCTTGATTAACTCGTCAAACCCGTGATTTGGGTTGTGAACTCCAAAGAGTTTGATAATATTTTTTTTATTTTAATTATATGATAAAAAATTAAAATCAATCCAATATTAAAGGATAAAATTAAAAAAACAAACAACAAAAAAAATCATCAAATATCCAATGTTGAATTTTAATATATATATATATATATATATATATATATATATATATATATGGGCATGAGTGACCCAATGTGTCAATGCCTTAAAAAAAAGGCCACGTTGGCTGGCCTATGTCAAGCCGACACTCCTGGGTCGTATTGTCTAGCCTTTATTTTAAAAAAGTGAGAGAAATAAGCAACGCCTCACCTGTTATAATCATATCAGAATCTGTCCACCATTATGGTGGTAGAAAAATCATGAGGTAAGGGTTTTAGGTTAACATTCCATTTTTCAATCTATTTTCACCCAAAATACCAAATATACACCATAAGAGTCTTTTTAAACCACCTATTAACCTTTAAATACCCTAAAATCACCCAAAGAATCCAAAATCAACTGAATCTAAAAAATCAAAATGAAAATCGATCTTTTTTTCATACATGTTTACAGGAAAACTCACCATCATCAAACTCTTTTTTGTTATTTTTCAGAAACTTTCTCTCTTCTCTCTCTAATTCAGGGACTGAAAATGAACAAAATGAACTTCTAGAGCAAAATAAAAATTGTCAAGATTTGAGGGACCTTCAGTTTTTTTTAGTTTTTGTTAATTTTCATTTTTTATTTTCTTTTTAAGGTTTATTTTTTTCATTTCAAATTTATTTAAAATTGCTTTTGTATTATTTATTGAAAGAAATTGATATTTTTATAATTAATGATGAAAAATCAATGAAAAATTGCTAGGATGGGTGAATAATTTTTTTTTCTTCATACAACAATTTTTTCCTTACTGGGACATAAAATTATCAAAAAAAAAATATTAAAAAATAGTCCAATGAAAAAAATTACTATGTATTAAAAAGTTTTTTTTTTTTGGACAATAATTTTTTCCTTACTGGGACATAAAATTACCAATAAAAATATTAAAAAATAGTCCAATAAAAAAAATTACTATGTATTAAAAAGTTTTTTTTTGGACATTAATTTTTTATTACCATAAAAAACTTTTTAAAAATAGTCAGATGTTATGATGGATGCATGATTTTATTATTATTATTTTACTTCAAACATCAATTCTTACTAATGGGATAATAATAAAAAAAACTAATTAAGATACTATAAGATAACTAATCTTTTATGCCCAAATCAAATCTAAAATAACATGTACAACACAATTTATTATAAAAGAAAAATAGATATTTATGCATTTATTTTTCTTGCCCCATAGAGAATATATATATTAGATCAATGAATCTCTTAATCATAATGTCATATTAGATCGAATTTAATGAATATGGTAGCAGTTATGTCTACAGAAATTGGACTCAAATCGACATCCTCGCTAAAGGCCCACGTGGTCACTTGCCGTTAGTTATGTCTCTATGCAATAACTGTGTCTGCCCAGGACCAATATAAGCCATTTGTTTCCCATAAATTGATTAGGTCTAGGTACGGTGATATCAGATAGGAAGAAGGTACAGCTAGCTGCCACGTGATAGAGGGTAGAAAGCTTATATTAGTCCCTCTTCTTTTAATTTTATATTATCTTGGACCCTTTATTTTTATTTATACTAATATCAATCTTTTATTATCGATTTTATTATTATTTGGTCCCTTCCTAAACGTTCATTACAGATGTCGTTAAATATTTCCATTAATATTACCAAATATTAATAGAATTACATTTTTTAATAAGTATTTTTTATCAATTTTATTTAATCAAATTGTTATCATCGTTAAAAAAAATGGATTGGAAGTCAATAAAAATTCAAATAATGATGCTCCCTAAAATTAAAATTTGAATTTTGTAATTCATTTGTAAATCACTACCACCAAACTTGACAATTGTATATTTCAATTACAAAATATTTCAATTACAAATTATTGTAAATAGATAAAAGGCTATGTTTCTTCTGTTGTTGGTGCCGAGAAGCTTGACATGGATGGTATATTGTGAAGAAGAGTGGGGTTTTTTTTTTTTATTTGATGGCTTGTTCACTACACACACACACAGAAAAAGAGAACGTAAACAAAACTTATAAAATCTTTCAATTAATGACTAGGTTTTTATATAATTCTTATTTTTTTAATGTTTAACTACATGATTTAACCATAGTTAAGAAATCATACTCGAGGCCGACTCGCTGCAAGGTTTTGATGACAGATTGGGAGGATAAACTCGAGTTAATTTTTTTAAAAAAAAATCAAAACGAAATCATTCTAAATTTTAAAAAATAAAAAATAAAACAGGTATTAACTTGGTTAGTCGTGTCTCAAGTTACTTGTTAGTTCGATCAGATCAATTAATTTGGTTTTTTTAGATCCAAACCAAGTTAGAAGGAGGGTTTTTATAGCCCTTGATAAATCCACCAGACCTAGATAACAATGGATATAAACCATTACAAATAAACATACATAGATGGTTGATGGAGGGATTGGTTAGAGACAATTTCAAAAGTAAAAGGTTGATATTTGTATAAATAAAAATGAAAGGTCCAAACTAGTAAAATTTAAGATTAGAGGGATGAACATAAACTTTCAACCCATGATAGAGCTTCATGATTGAAGCAATTTTTCAAGCGGTACATCGTATTATTTCCTGTATTTTTTGCATCTGAGCTGGTGCTCATGTGCCGACAGGACTTCTCTTTGTGAAGCAAGTGGGTATTCGAGATCCATACTTGATTAATTTATTTATTCAATAATTCCACCGAATGTTTGTGGTTGCAAGTTGGCAAGTCCTAGATTTTAAACAAAGTTCTATAATATCTCTCTATTTAAAGAAATCAAAGCAAAGATCCCATGATCATCATCTATATCTTTGAACTTGATATTTCTTGGGTCGGGGCCCCTCAAGAATTTATGAACCTTGAACAGATTAGATGAGGATGAGATAAACTGTTCTTCGTCACGTGATACTGAGTTGCCAGTTTGGGAAAATGAAAGTGAAAACTATACTAGAAATGGAGATTTGAAAATGACATGAAAGGGTAAGAATTATTAGTTATTAATATTATTTTTATATCGATGATGATAAGAGGCACTGCTGTTAATCTCAACTTTATCGACTATGAACTTCATCCTGATTTGGTTGAAGAAACAAAAGTTGATTTGGTTAGATTCAGTTAAATTTATATGTTAATTTATGAATTGATTTAAAAAAAATTATAAAAAAATTAAAATAATATTATTTTTATTAATTCAAGTTAATCCGTCCCATCCACTCACTCAAATCTTAAATAGAATCATGAACCGAATTTAATAACTTTGATAAGAAATATTTTTGAAATAGCTTCCCATCAAAGGAAATTAAAAATATATTTTTTGTGTTTCAAAAGTGTTTTTTAAAATAGTTAAAAAATATATTTTTGTTTTATTTCAAATTAGTTTTTTTTTGTGTTTTTTCAAAATGTTTTGATGTGCTAATATTTAAAATAAATTTTTAAAAATAAAAAAATATTTCAATATAATTTATAAAAAAAAACACTTTTAAAAACAACAATATGATTTGAATTTAAAAAGTTGAAAAATAAAGTTTAAAGCGCAAAAATTATGGATAATAGAGTTTAGACACTTGACGAAATGGTCCAGACTCCAGAGTAACCTTATATTTTATAGTCACTTCTCTGTCAAAAATCTAGGTAAATGGCCCGATCTATGATAAACATGATGATTAAACTTCAAAGAAGAGAGACTTGATGATCTAACATGCAAATGCATCAGAAAAAATCGACAGCTCTTCCTCCACTTACACAGCTTGTCACCAAGGAATCAATAGAATCCAGTAAGGCAATAACAGATAGGAGCATCATATTTTGTTATCTTTTGAGCTAGCTAGCTAGGTTGGATTAGTACGTATACAGCACAGGCATATTACTTTTAGCTGTCACTTTAGTTTTCTGTAAGTCCTATTTACTTCCTTCTTGATTCTATGGAAAAGAAACACCCCCACAAAAAAATGAAGAAGAAGACGAAAGGATACTTGTGCTGCTACATCAGCAGAAGTTTAGTGTTCATGCTCTTATAATTCTTGAACAGCTTGGAAGAGAAGTGACTGTGCAGTACCAAGTTCAAAGAGCCTGGAATGAATAACTCTGTTGCAATTTGCAAAAAAAAAAAAAAGGTAATCAATCACATTGATTTAGAAAATTAATAACAATCTTATGCTATACAACACTTCATAACAAGCACACATTTCCTTTATTGGAGAGGTACAATCCTTTGGTGAACCCCGTAACTAGGATCTAGTAGTAAATAAGGAATAGTTGAGTGATTAATGGAGTGATTTTTCCCATGTACATCTTCAACGAACAAATCATCTTCAACAAACAGATCATAATCTATCATATCCTTGCTTGAAGCCCTTGCTGGAAATAAGATTAGTAGTAGAAATTATCGAATCATGCACTTCAGGAGCATATGTGCATAGCTATAGGCTTAATTTAGCTTTTCTTGGATTTGAAAGCATTGCTGTATGATACTTGAGAAACCACTCTTGTGTTATCATGCAGCCTGTTATTAGACTTTTGGCTGTATCTTCCTTGTCTGTGTTTCCTTCTTGGCTGTGAAGACTTGGGGATAAAAACTCCTGTTCCCTTGCAGCTTTCCCTTCTGCAGTTTTGCTCATACATGGAATGAGATGGTGCACTTGGATAGTTGCCTCTGGAGAAAGCCTGCAAAATTTATAGTAAATCCTAATTGACCAGCTATGTACAGCTCTAGCTAACTAAGCTACGAAAGTACTTGAAACGGTTTTGCATGAAATCAGAGGTTGGGTATGGTGAAGAACCTGAAAAGAAACTGAAGGGTCCTCATCATCGTCATCCATTATTAGAAGAGATATTTGCTTGCTTAAGTCTGCAAAGAACAAATCATCTTCTAATTCCATAGCCATTTCCATAGCAAGTACACCAAGAAAAAACAGCTCTCTTTCTGCCGCTAGGCTACTCAGAGTAGAATTTGAAGATGTGTGCAAGGCACAAAAACAAGGAGGTGATCTTCAGTTCTACTAATCTTCAAGTCACTTTTCCTTTTTTTTGTCCTGTGAAATGGGAATGTGTGGGTTATAAATAGTGGAAAAGGCATGTGATGGGCGAGGTAAAGTTATGGAGGGATGCATGTGGGGTGGTGGGGTCTTTTAGTGGCAGTTGGCCATTCTGGCTAAAGTCTCAATACCCCCACAAGAATCATGAAATGTGCTATGATGTTATCCAGTTGAGGGAAAGAGACGAGAAGCAGCAAGTAACAGCCCACACCTCGATATCTGATCCAAGATAGACTCGATCTCTAACATTATACATGGTTGTAAATGGATAGGAGTTGTCTCTCTCTCTCTCTCCCACACATCCATCGCTCTTATAGCCTAAAGAAAGCAGTATGGTTCAAAATTCTTAGTACATAATCCACATATCTTAATATTTGAACCAAGGCTCCTTCTCTTTCTAGCTAGTAATAGTTATGTAGTAATTAGTGCGCAGTCTTGATTCTGCAGTAATCAATGCAGCATGTTTAGATGCAGCTGTAGTTACACCTACATTCTCAAACCAAGGCTTTCGGTTAGGAAAACGCGAGTGCAGCTGATTTCTTTGATTTAGAAATGCAACTTGGCAATCAAGCTTTAATGGACACTAGATCCTTCTCTATTTGTTGCAGACCTAGATTGGGTCCAATAGTCATATAAAATAAACAAAGAAATGAGACCTTCTGGTCCAGCTCTACCTTGGATTGAGGCGTCGTTGAGCATTTACCACTTGCCTGATGGCCTGAGGTTGAGTCCAAAACAAAGAAGAATCGTATTAATTTGTTCATACTTCAAGGGGAGAGTTATGGATGAGGGAACTGGAGAAACTTACCCTATTTCCTGGTACCTTGTAACACAGGACAATTATGGAATTCCAGGTTGATAAGAGATCATGGGGTATTAGGGTATTATTGGCTTGCTAGGTCCACTTTTAGAACTCGAAAGTTTGATCGCTCACTCGAAACCTCATACTTGAAAACACTTGACTCCTCTTGGAAAGCAAGTGCCTGAATCATGGATGGTTGTCATTTGGTCCACACGGTTTGCTGGCTGGCCATGGGACCCTAGCTTGTGCTTAACATTATGGGTGATGCTATTGGGACCCAATGTACGTGACCATCTGGGCCATGTTGCTTTCTATAGCTTTGAATGCAGTTAAACTTCCTTTATTCTTGGAGAGGGGTTTTAGTTTGAAGGTAGCAACTGCAACCACCTGATTGTCCTAATCTCTTGAAGTGAGCTGCTGGTTTGCAGTTAGACATTTGAGAGAGAGTTGCTTCAAGCATGAAAATTAGTTGTGGGAGCTATAATCTTGGTTGAGTCAGAGGAGCTAGGGGAGCAGTATTAATGCTGTCTCCATTGACAGCACTTTCCTATTGAACTAATGAAGACGAAACTCTCTCTAAAACCAGCAAGAAACTTATCTGCAGGCCTAACTAGTGCCTGTCCTCACCGAGACATGGATACTCCTCCCTTCCCAGAAAAGAAGGAAGAAAAATATTTGAATTGTACGATCATCAGTTTATAATATTCTTTCTAGATCTGAAGTGAAATGCTTAGAAGTTAACCTGTAGCCACCCGACTGCACGCAAATCTGTTGACTGGATTTGGCTAATCATCTTCACCAGGATGCGGCCACCAGATTCTTTTGAGGTCATTCCAAAACTTTGATGGCCTGTGATTTTTGCATTTCAGAGCAATTTGGTTGTTGTTACTCTTGCCATCAGGTATTGTTATGGATCTGAAGCTCATTCTGATGGCTATTTTAGCATAGCGCATCGCACTGATCTCTAATGACACAATGGACTCGTAGGCATTAAAAGGCTCCATTTCCCTTCACAATCCATCTATCCAATTCCTAGTACAAAGGCCACAAAAAGCCTATCCAAGCATAAACCTACTTTCATCGCAACAATTCTTTGAACTTGAACTTAAAATCCTTGTTAATAAATCTGTTCTCTTGGTACTTACATCTGCAGGTGTTCCTTCGAGGACCCATATTTTGATCATTGTAGGCAAATAAAAAGATATCAAAACTTGACGCCAAACTTCCGTCTTTGGGGAGAAATTTTCTGCGAGAGACCTTATACTTTGCAAGTGAAAAGTTCTGCAGGTAAATACCCAACTGTAGTGCAAATTAAGCTCCAACAGCCATATCCAGATCCGTAACAGCATCGGCTCCCTTGAAAACAAGGCATAATTTCCGCAGACATGAAGTTTTCTTGTCATCCTTGCTAGTTGTACCAGTCACGTGAATGATGTCCTTTGGAAATTTACCCATAAGTTCAAAAAGTGGTAAGTTTAGGTTCGATCGAGTCATCTCTTCCAGAACTGGAGGCGCTTGCATGTACAAATTCGTTGCTCGGTGTCTAACACTTGCTTTTGAGAGGAGTAGCTTAGGGTGTTCTTCAAGCATATCAATAAACTGTTCACACAAAAACCAATAAATATAAAAGCAAAATGAACTGTTTGCACAAAAGTCAATCAAAATAAGCAGCATAAACTTGAGTGCATTAAAAAGAAGCAAAATATAATTTAATAAAGGATAGAAGTAGAATTTTTCTTCAATTTTCTAGATAGGTAGGAGGAACCCAGAGAGGGAACCGCTTTGATTATCTGAGAATATGAAACATACAATTTAAATGTGGTGACATACCAAGAAAATATTTTAGCGACCAGGTATGATGCCATCAGCAAACTAAAAGGAACAACAGCCATGAGAATTAGAAAATAACCTTTTGTAAAGTAACTGAAGTGTCCAGCTCAAGAAGAACACCTGGACCACAAACAAGGCAATCCTTGTCCTTCACAAATTCAGTCACTTTGATGTGTAGACCTTCCACACCATTATACCTGCGGAACATTCAGATCATTCAGAACACGCTTTCCTCTAGCTTGTTAAGAGAGAAGGATTAAAAAAAAGAATAGATCCCCCATTTTTGCTCGGATTTCAAAAGTCAACATAGCTCCATCAGATTCAGTAACATATATGGTATTTTACGAGGCAATTATGGTTCCCACATCCAGCTAATCATTCAGATGGTAATAACAAGGTTGATCATATAAAAGTACTAGACATTGAAGAAAAAGTTATTCTTCATAGCAAAAAATGAGAGGCAAAGATTAAGTCTATTTGTGATTGTTATATGATTTATAATAAATAATCTACCACCACACAAGGACAAGATGAAATTCCAAAATAAAGCAAAATCAAGAAGAATTCCACACACGTAAGATAGTTGCTTAGAGTTTTGCTGCATCCTGATGCAAGCTTCAAGGTTTCCAACGTACACGCAGCTGATATAATTGCATTGGTGGAAGCAATAGCTGGTATGATGTTTTTCACAACACCCTGTAAGCAAGAATGAACTTGCGCTATCACAAAAAAAATGTAAGGGGAAAAGAAAGAAAAGGAGAAGAATGGTGCAACAAATAGGTGAAGCCAATTGACACTTCAATGAAGCATTTTGTAAGAGTTTCCTACCAGAGGTTTTGGATAGAAAAAAAAGGCAAATAAAAATACATGCGTCCAAATAACAAATAGACAATTTTCAGGTTAACAATGAACTTGCCTCTTAAGATGTGCTCAGGAATGTGCTAAAAGAACAAAAGAAACCAGACCAGAAATTAACTTCACAGAATGTAAAAGTACCTGAGTAAGAGAATATGTAACACCTTGAATACCAAAAAGTTCAGCCCTCTTAACGGCCTGTGGAACATGGGAAGAGCACATGTTGAAAAGACAAACCTTGAAACTCAGCTTTAACAAAAACAAAATTAATACTGATCACAAAACTTCACCTCAGTGTATACCCATTTCATATGTTCTGGGTCATCTGGATCAAAAGTCTTTCCACTATGAACCTAGAATACAATGGTCTTAAGATAATAGCAATCAACTCAAAACAGTCAATTCAGTAATGAGAAAGGATGGATAATGCATTACCTCATCCCATTTAATTAAGTGAGCATATTCAATACAGTGTGCAGCAGTTCTAGGGGTTTCTGCAAGAGTGCATAGAGGAAACTTCACTTGAGGAGGGAAAAGCCAGATGGTACACTCAAAGCACGGTGTGGATCCTGGTATTATAACCCTAGCATGCCCCTTGAAACCTTCAGTCCCACCATCTACCATCGGTTTGACTGTTTCTTCTATTGGGTTGTCATCAGAATCATATTCTAATCACCAAGGAAACAATGACAACTCATGAGGTCAACAAGAATAAAGTGACACTTTCGGCAAAGAGCTTTTTTTTTAATCTCAAAAGCACAGCATAACATTTTATGCTAGCATATTAAAAACAAAACTCAGAAATTGCATGCAGCTAGAGAATACTAAGGCTATTAGGAAAACTATAAAGGCCCCATACAATTTCCAACACAAACAGGTGAAAACCAGTGGTCATTGATCCCACATATACAATTATGGAGAACTAACAAGACAGCATTTCAAATATGCCATGTCTGAAGTAGCCCATACCCATAGCTAGCAGACTGTGAAAGGATAATGCTACTTCATCACTGAAGTCTCGTCATCCAATCATATAAAGAAATCATATGCAATATCATGTCCCTACACGAGGACAAGACATGAGCATTACTCTGAGGCACTACATTTAAAGCTTTATTCCATGTGTGTGAGGCAATCATCATATACCACCCTTGTATCTGGAATGCACGCCTTACACAAATAAATTCATAGTATACATAACAGGCCTGATGTACCATTGCATGGGTGAAAAAACAGGCCTCGTAGTAAGGAGGAAAGGTTTAGCCCCCTAATCTCTCTTTCTAACACAAAACAACCACAAGCTAAGAAGGTTAAAAGCACGCACCAAGAAAACCACACGCTACAGCATTTATATAGCTTCGAGCCTCGACAGAATCAAGACCAAGTACAATAATAATAAAATCTTTATAAAAATCAATTTCTTTGTCCTCGATCCGGCAAAAATGAGGCACAATATTCACACCACTAACTCTTTCCATCACACGCTTGGCTGCCACCTCAGCCTTTGGCTTCCCAACATCTTCAAGCCTAAAATAAGAGCACTATATCAGGAGCCACTTTCTAATCAGAACCAAAGAACTATGATAATGTCCGAAAATCAAAGCAAAAAGGTTAACGACATATGTTAAATGACAATGCTAGTACTTGTGGACAAGGAGAAGAAAAAAATGCACTTGATAGTACACATAGATCTAGTCATCTTTGATAAACCAACGAAGTACCCACTTGATAGTATATACCAGTCCAGAGAAAATTAAGAATAATCAACCATTTCATACCGATACACAACTATTAGGACCAATAACAAGTAACAAAGGTGTTTCTTATCTCCTTTTACAGACAGGTTCTTAAATGAGTAATTCTTTATTATCAAAAACCTAACAAAAGAACAATAAGTTGTCCCTTGTGAGCAATAAGGTAGTGTTTGGTTATTGTCTTGGGATACAAGAGATGAAGACAGCTAGGATAAAGGGGATAAGAACAAGATACAGAAACAGAATTGTATTTGGTTGCGCAAAGTGAATATCCTTGACTATTTGGTTGATGAGGGGCAAGTGAAACTAAAATACAAAAAAGTCTGTTTTACTCTTAATATGTCTTAATATGTATTACCATCAAATTTGCAATTTTTGGAACAATAAATCGAGATCATTGTTCTCACTTTAATTTATTAATGAGCATTATTTTTTTTAATTAACTTAAAATGGTAATTTCTCCACTCATCAAAATCATGTTAAAAAAGGATTTGTAATCATTGTTAAAAAGATAATTCATTGCTATAAAGAGAGTATAATTAAATTATAATTTACTCGGTCATTAAATCATTTCTCCAAATATATTTAATAATAAAATAAATAATTAAACCAATTATATATCAAATAAAATATTTACAACAACACAAAGTTAAAATCTAATATAGTTAGAAATACAAAATAATAATTTCATTACAAATGCATATTTTTTGTTATCATTCAATCCTAGCCTCTCCATCATTAAATCCCATTTGTTTGAGAACACAACCAATTTTCATCTCTTTATATGATGAATGTTTTAATTATTACATGAATTTTTCAATAATGATATTCATTTTCTTTCAATAGTGTGAAAAACCTCTCTCTTTTCTCTTTCTCTTTCCTTTTCTCTTTCTTGTTTATATTTCTCATATTTTTTTCTGTTTTTTTCTTTTATATTTTCTAGTTTTCAAATCTAATGGTGAAGATTAAGTTAATTAAAATCAATGGTCTAGATCTAAATGTAAGGATAAACACTAAAATTATGAATTGTGTAAAGAGATATTTGTGGGGAAAAATTTAACTTGGTTCTGTCTCTATTGCCTTTATCCTCCTTTTTAGAGGGAGGAAAAATTGTCAAAACATTGTCTCCAAGACTTTGTTTCCATTACCAAACACATTTCCGTCCTGGTTATATCCGTTTTTTTTTTTTGGTCTGGAGACAGTAACCGGTACCTAAAGGTACTCCTTTTCCTTTCCTTTGTCTTCAATGCAAGATGAACTGTTCTTCGTCAATTACCATCCAAATAGGCATATTTCTCCCTTGATACAGATATACCTAAATGCACATATAACTAAGTTTGTCCCACAGTTTAAGAAAGAACCCCTTGACTAGGTTATGCAATGTTTCTTTTAAGTTACTCCCATCAGTTGACATAGGGTAAAAAGAAAATTCAAGTTCCAAGAGGCAAGAGCTATTTAACAATTAACACACAACCCACGAAACCACTTAGTAGTTTTTACAACCCAAGGGCATATACCAATTTAAACAGCCATGAATTCAACAGAGAAAAGAAAAGGTAAAGGCAGATAAGCAAATGGGTCAAGGTTGAAAAACGAAAACCTGAAGAGAAACTGGCGATTGAGATTGGTAACCTCGATACGGTCCATATCAATGACCTCCAGATTCTTAAAACCTGATAAAGCTAAGTCTTTTAGCAACTCACAGCCCAAACCGCCTGCCCCAATTACCAATATTCTTGCATACTCTTGAAGATCATCTCTCAACTACAAGAATTAAACAAAACAAACAGTTAAGAATTATTGCGCACCACCTGTTTGTTAAATTCCCCGAGAAAAAAACAGCTTACTTGAGCACCGGGTTCGAAGGTGGGAGCTACGAGATTGCCGGGTCTGAGAAGCAGCTTGTCAAGGTCTCTTGATCGGCTCTGTTGGACTGTAGACTCTGCCATTTCTTTCTAATCTAATTTCACTCTCTACGAGGTTGCAGTAGCAGAAGGTCGACGTAAGAAAATCAATCTTCTTTAAACTTTAAGAGCTGGCTTGGGTGGGGGGCGTGAAGGCTAATGGCCTAGCTTGATTTTTACGCTTGACTTGGGCGCGTGGAGGTTCGATGAGCCTTGAATATAATTAATCACAGTTTTTGACATGGTGAATCCGCAACAGCACACGAAACAAAAACATTGTTATTAGATTTAAAATAACGGAAACATAACATGAAATGATAAAATTGAAAAAAGAAATTAACGTATCAGGTAAGACTTAAAAAAAGAGATTGGCTGAATTGCTCTGCACAGTCTACGGTGCAATAGTGTAGCGCCATAGTAGAAAAAAACAGTAAAATACATTTTCATTTTATTATTTCTTACTGGATAGATTCCTTAAGTTAAAAAACAGTTAATGTAAAAAAAGTACTAAGCTGAAAAATAACAATTAAAATAATAATAATAAATAAACTAACAAAAAACCTAATTAAAAAAAGATAAAAAAAAATATACTTAAACCTATTCGGATAGAAGAAAAACCAAAAAAAAAACTTCAAAAAAAAATCAACTTAAAAAAAAAAACCAAAAAAACTCAGACAAACTTCTTAAACCCGGTTTAATCTTAAGAACTTGCAACTTGTTGAATTATGGACTAGGATTCAATTAAAATGCTTAACCGTCAACCAAATTAATTTTGAAGGTTAAAATCATTAAAAATATATTAATTAAAAAACTTGCAAAAGAAAAAAAAAAAAGAATGAGGATAAAATTTGAGATAAAAAGCAGCTGATGAGGATGAAATTTGAAAAAAAAATATTTCCAAAGAAGATAAATGGCAATTAAAAAAATAGTACTAAATTTGAAAGATTAAAAAATCATAGGGGATGAAATTAAAAAATATTTGTAATTTAAAGATTATTTATAGATTAAAAGATGTTAGGGGTGAAATTAAAAATAATTATAGAGGGCTAACTTAATAGAATTAAACCTAAAAAATAAGAAAACAAAACCTAAAAAGCAAGATTAAAAATAAAAAAAAATAAGCTCAAAAAAAGAGGAAAAAATCAAGTCGAACGAACCTTTTAAACATAGTCTAATCTCTAAAACCTGCAACTTGTGAAATCTCAGACCTGTGTTAAATCAAGAAACTTAACTTTCAGTAATTTTAATTTTAAAGGATGAAATCGCATAAAAAATATTAATAAGAAAAACTTGCAAATGAAAAAAAATAGCAACAAAAAAAATAGAGATAGAATTTGATAGGAAAAAAACCCAAGGATGATAAAATTTGAAAAAAAAATTATCCCAAAAAAAATACATTGCAATAAAAGAATGATCAGATTTGAAAGATTTGAAAAATTATAGGGGTGAAATTAAAAAAACATTTTTAATTTGATAGATTATTTATAGATTAAAGAATTAGAGAGGTGAAATAGAAAAAAAAAATTGTAGAAGGCTAACCCAATACAAACAAAACACAATATATAACAAAACAAAACAAAAAAAAAAGATACAAAATAAGAAAACATTAGTTTAGAAAAAGAAAAAAAAACCAAGAAAACTCGGCGAACTTCTTAAATCTAGTCTAATCTTTAAAAGTCACAGCCCATGAAATCTTTGACCAGGATTTAATTAAGAAGCCTAACTCTCGACCAATTCAATTAAAACTAGTGAGGATAAAATTTAATAGAAAAAACCCAAGAAGGATACAATTTTAAAAAACAAATGATGTAAAATAAAATAAACAATAATTAAAAGAATGGGGACTAAATTTTAAAGATAAAAAAAATCATAAGGGGTGGGTGGAATTAAAAACACTTGTAAGAACCAAGCAAAACCGGACAAATTTTCTAAACCTGGTCAAATTTTAAAAACTCGCAACCCATGAAAACATGAATCTAGGTCTAATCAAGAAGTTTATTGTGAGCTAATTTAAAAATATAAATTTTTAAAACTTCTCAAAGCAAAAAAGAAAATTGATAATCAAAAGAATATGGATTAAATTTGATAGAAAAAAAAACAAAAAGAGGGTGAATTTGTAAAATAAAATCATTTGTGATTTAAAATAAGAACTTGTCAAGGCTAAAAAATTGATAATTAAAAAAAGAGGGGTTAAATTTGATAGGAAAAAAAACAAAAGATGGTGAAATCGTAAAACAAAATCAATTGAAAAAATGATTCAAAGCATAAAAATAACAATCAAAAGAATGAGGATCAAATTCAATAAATTATTCAAGATAAAAAAAATCATAATAAAAAGAAAATAGATCAAATTTAAATAATTAAAAAATTAAATGGTTGCTCTTGAATTTTTAAGGGGCTCCAGGTGTATGGGAGAGGAGAAAGAGAAAAAGAAATGGTTGCCAGCATCAAACTGCCGCGAATCTTGTCACATGACCCGTCTCTTCTGGTTCGGGGTGCCGATACCTGTCAAACACAACCCTAGAAGACAACGTTTAATGGTTCGATGAACCCCACGTGCTGTTAGAACAACGTGGGGAGTTGTCCACACACTAGTGCATGTCGTGCACACGTTAGGATGTTTTTTATAATTATATTTAATAAATTTAATTCACAATAATGCCCTAGGTACCCTTGAAAATTACAAAACAAATTGTAAAATGATGAAAAAAGTTATTATGTGAGAGTTCAATTGGTTTTATCTTGAGTATCAAGTAATTATACTATTCTAGAAAAATAAAAAATACAAAAATACAAAAATGTTCACAGTAGAGTTATTAGATTATTTTATTTTAAGGTTAAATTACTGTACAAAATAAATAAAATTACCAATCCAACCCCATACAATTTTAAAAAGACAATTGTGTCATGGTAAAAAGACAATCTTACCCCCAAATCTTAGTGCATTGCCTTTTTTTTCCAAGGATAAATTTGCAACTACACTATTATAATAAATATACAGTAACATCCTTAGGAGATTTAGTTTTTTTGTTAACTAGCATAATTGCTCATATATTGCCACTAAGAATTTGTTTATGCCCTAAAAGAAGGGCTCAAGCCACAGCTTTACTAATCCAAATAACTAAAAGTTTGTTTATGCCAGTATTTGGCAAATGAAAAAAAAATAAAAAATTGCTAATTACATTGCCCCAATGAATTACACCACTTGATTATAATTACATTAAAAAATAAATCCAATGAATAAATATTATCTACATTTTTTCCTAAAGTTATTCCCAAAAACCCTTTGCACATCCACTTGCCTCATATTTATAATCTTCCTCTTAACTTCCAAAATGCAAAACTACATCAAAATTCTGTATTCATGCTTTGTTCTTTGTCTGGAAGTCAAGAGTCATTTCTATGCATTTAAGTCCTGTCTTCACATTGACTCGTAAAAAAGAGGCTTTCCTAATCAAACTTGTGCCCTAGATGATGATAGGTTAAAAGTCTGCTTGGCTCCATGCTTGAGGAATAGTGCATAGAGTAACTCATTCCATGAGTCGGGGACTCCAGGCAGGCACCAGTGGCTGCAGTCCTGCCTATGCAGTGGTGCAGGATTGGAACCCAGATAGTATACAGAAGAATGCCCATCTTTTCTTCTTGCAGTCATACCGGTCACGTTCAATATGCTAAATTCTGCTGCTTGGTTTGAATAAGCTGAGAAGACATCAGTTACTATTTTGAATTGGGTCCATGTTTCGGATGGCACCAATGATGAGCCTAACTCTGGTAATGTCTCCAAGTGACAGTTTCCACCTGTCCTCCAATCTCCACCTCTGAAATGTAGGTGTAAAATAGGCCTTCTCAACAATCATAGGGACCACAAACAAGAAATGATGATGATGAAATCATACGAACCTAGACAGCTATTTAATAAGAACAAGCTAAAGTAACAAAAAAAAAAAAAAAACCTCATCGAAAACAACATACTGTAAGACTTCAAGGATAAACTTGTGCCCAAGTAAGCACGAAGCACATTCACTTTGCTAGGCCTTTGAAAGGGAAACTTCAACTATGAGATCTTAAAATTTAGGATATGAACCCCTAGTGAGTGTATAGATGAACAAACAAAGGCGTTGCTCAAGAACTGGGATGAGTTGTTTCATACCATGCAGAATCATGCCAAAACTTCCCATCATGTAAACATTATACACCAAAACAAGAAGAAAAACGTTTGTGTAGAATACCAGTTAAAGTAGTGAAACACGTTTAACAAACCTGAAGTGCACAGGAGCAAATGTACGAAAAAAGACTTGGGTCTTGCTTGCGTTCACTTCGAGCTGTATCCAGTTCACCACAGTCTCTATTGACTTCCTATAAGCATCTTCGACCCCCATTTCCAGTTTCACTTCTTCCCCTTCTTGAAAGTAAGAACCCCTAGGCAAATAAATTGGAGAAGCAACATTAATTTCCCATGTTCCAAAATAAAACACATAATTTCAAAGAACGTGCACCACCTCTGCAATTTCTTTTAGTCAATCGATTAGCCTTGTCCTTCAAGCAACTTTTTTCACTTAAACATGCAAAAGTTTAAATCCAAAAGGTCACATCCACTATGCATCGATTGAACATACAAGCAAATCTTATCACAATCTGACTAAAAAATGACAAATTGTGAGGTCCATTGTGTTTTACTGTTTGAAAAGAACATATGCATGAATGACGGCTATCAGAAAATATCTCTGTTCAATCACAAGGAAAGGTAGACGAGACTGATGCACACATGGGAAAAAAAAATATTACAGCCATCCATCGTTCAAAACACTACTTCTAGTCTCACATCATTTGCACTACCCATAATGGCCTTGGAAGAAACAAACTTATTGGCGCCTCCTGCGGCAATTCAAATCACCATGCTTGGTTAACATAAGTTTGCACCACAAGAATTTACATGGATACAGGAGGTAGAAACAAAGACAAGTGATCCAACAATAAAAAGCATCAAGGTCACGGGAATGAGTTAAAACCTAAGCCAGTCCAGAGTAACATAGAAACCATCAAATGTATCACTAGGAAATTCCCTGCCCACAGCAACAAATATATCAATTCTTGGGTCATGCCATTTTCACTAGTCATTTTAAACTCTAGATCATTGGTTTTCACTTTCTTCCTAACATAAACTGCTCAAAGTGAATTACAGGAAGATTGTTTTGACCTCCAATTTAACAATTGTTTTCAGCCTGTCCTGAAATTTTTCACAAATGCATGATGCCATATTATCATGCAAAACCTCCCTAAGAAATTTTTTTATATTCATCAAACCATCTTAGCAGAAGCTCATACTGCGAAAATAGAATTATAGATGGAAGATAAATGTAACCCTACAAGAATGGAAGGCTTAATCAATTTACCCTCTTATAGTTTTCTCATAATTCCACCAGTGGCCCATGTTGAGGACCAACACATCAGCAGATCTCCATTTGACAGAGTTCCAATCCATTCGATCCAATTTAAGTGTCAACCTAACCTTCTGTGGAGACCCAGCCGGAGGCCGGCTCTGCAATACAAGAAATGGAGACCTGTAATACTCCACTGTGCAATTATAATCCTTAAACTTGAATATCAAGAATCCTTTATGCTTTGTAATTGGACTGCCGTTCACTTCATAGATGGAATCCTCATTTGGAATTGCAGAAGACAACATGCATAGGAGGGACTCCCACTGATTTCTTCCAATAGAATCTCCAGCAAACACTAACCGTTTGTTTCGTAGTTTCTCCAACATCATTTTTGCATCAAATCTACATAAATCAAAGAGAAAAGAAATGCTTTCATATTCTTCATAAAAAAAAAAACATAAAAAGAGCATAACAAGTGTGACTCAAATGTAAGTACAACAGTGGGATTATGTGTGCCCCTGTGAGAAAAGGAAAGTACTGATGTGATTGGGTGAAACAGAGAATTATCATGCAAGAAACTTAGAAGTCTTTAGTAAAATCTGATATCTTATAAACAAAACACTCTTGGTTTTCATATCATCTGCAACGAGAATTTTCCCAAAAATTTCTTCCTTCTACGTTTCACAAACACATTTTCCAAGTAAAAACGAGACATGGAAAGGAGCAAAATTCATTTGTCTTCATCGTGTAAAGGCTTCCTTATCAGCACCCGACAAGGCTTATCAACCAAAGAACAGGACAATATCTTTCAACAAATCAGGGTATCTTTGGAATATCACAAATCTCATCCGTTGCTATTTGCTAGCATATATATATATATATATATATATGCATTTGAATGATAATTTCCATACGAAAACGGGGGCAACGTTGTAATTGTCAGACACGAATGAACTACTAATAAAATGTAATCTTAAACTTCTGACATTAACAAGAATGTTAAAAAGATTTTTTTTTTTAAAAGGAGAACCTGGGCAAGTTGCAGTGCTTGGGTTGCCATCTCCATTTGGTGTAGAACAAATCAGGCCTGCCATTCTCAGTACACCTAAACCCTTGATCAAGAAAGCTACAATCTTTAGACTGGTACAATGGATACTTCTCATCCCACACCCAATCTCCATCAAACAGATCACATCCATTACCCTCTTCCTCCAAAAACTCTACTCGTTTATTTTTTCCTGACCCATTTAACTGCAACCACATAAACCTCTCTGACTTGCCTGGAACAATAAACTCTTTAACAATGACAGCCCTGTAATCTAAGTAAAAGAAGGAAAAAATAACACAAACTGTAACAAAAAAGAATCCAAGAACACCTAAAGATGGCTCAAAGAATCTCAATTGAAAGCGTTTGAATTTCTTGAAGATTTCAAATAATTGCATTGTTTCATTCTCCCGATAAGATGAGTTCTTAGACATTTGCGCTCAAGAAAAGATTTCGGATTCTGGGTTTGGTTTCTTTGGTGTCACTGATACTAAGCTGATATAGATATAGAAGAAAGAAAAAAAATAAATAAACAGAGTCGTATGGTAAGACAGAGGAGTTTTGGTTTGCAAGGAATATTCATAGCAAATGTAACAGACCTACGGCCATGCTTATACTGTTTTTGAGCCTCTTTGCTTGGCAGATCAGTTATGTTATGGAATGGATTGAAAAAACTAAAAAGTAGAGAGAGAGAAAATGGCCCTAATGGGTGCCAAAGAAGCAAAGAAACATTCACTCATGACAGAAGTAAACTACTTTCCTTTTGCGCTTTTCCGTCATTACTTGTTTG
>Ga0307510_10002498_pt1 | contig 20949 bp, 42 predicted proteins | sample 12_EM_MG_FD_207224 | JGI IMG/M metagenome (GOLD analysis project Ga0307510, IMG submission 207224) | Populus trichocarpa ectomycorrhiza microbial communities from riparian zone in the Pacific Northwest, United States - 12_EM | ecosystem: Host-associated > Plants > Roots > Unclassified | place... | reverse complement strand
AACGCCCTATTTCATGCAACATAGTTGCAAAACCCTTTCAAAAACACCCTCACTAAATCGGCAAAGGAACCGCAACAAACAAATGTCGCTTTTGAGATAGGGGGTGTACAAGTCGAGAAGGGACGGCAGGGAAATAGCCCAAATCAATCCATAATCGTAGTAACATAGCTAAATACAATAACCCCTTGTTTTAAATTATGCTTTAATATTGTTTGTCATGATTAGTTAACTTTTACATATAAACCGTTGAAAAAGAGAGGTAAAGTAAGTACTTAAAACAGCAACACTTTTATCAACGAATTTCTATCTAGGGGGTAGAAATATGTGTTTTATATTATCGCGTAGTTATGCACTCACACAGTCGACGGATATCAACCTATCCATCAACAAAGATTTGACCCTTGCCAACTCAGCAAGCCCGTCCTATCACTACAAACTAATGACACCATCTTTGTCATTAGCCATTATAAAAATCAGGGATAAATCTGTTTCCTATACGTTGTCGTTTTACCTATTGTTTTATCGGTTAAGTGTCAGTATTTCGCATGTAAAAGAACCTCAACAAGAGGAGATAAACCCCGATGCAAAAAGCACCCAGTCTTTTAGATGACTTACGACAATTGCAGCTATGGCAAACCTTGTATAAAAAATACGGCTCATGCTTTCATTTACGACATAATCCAACGATAGAAGAGGCAACCCAAAAGGAAGCCTCTTATCAGCAAAAAACCATCCAGGGAAGAAAACAGACCATTATTAAACCCGCGTTATAGCGCATTCGATCTATAACGCCATGCGAGCGCGTTCTCATGGCAAAAAAATATACGGTCGAAGAGAATTTATTAACGCTCATCGCGACCGGATACACGCAAAAAGCTCTAGCGTTGTCGCTAGGTGTTTCAGATCGATCTATCAGAAAGTGGCTCAATGAAGGTGTACAACCAACTGAAGAAAACCAGCGCCGCATTGCTCTCGCGGCTAAGTATCTCCGACATCGTATTAAACAATCCGAAGCTCGCTTTACAGCTACTGAGATTGAAGAAACGTATAACCGGCGAACCGGTAAGACAAAAACCAAAAAAACGCGAATAAAGAAAGCGATTTATCCACTACAAACGCGGGTACGTGTGGAAGGTCAACGACTCTTATTAACCGACCCCATAACGAAGCGTAAACGCTTATCCAACAACGTCCATTATTACGTTTACATGTTACCTTTAAAACACGTATTCGAGTTACTCAGAGCGATGCGCGATAGTCGTCAATATGACTACTTCAAATTCGTTTACAAAGTACCCAAAGGCGGTACGTCGTTAGGCGGTCGTGAGTTAGCAAAGGCAACTAAAATTGCAACAGCACCAGAAGGGTTTTTTCGTAAGGGCGGCAGAGGTCAATCAAGAGCGCTATCTGATAGCGAATTATGGGACACGATTCAAGAGGTGGCGAGTCGTGGGCGAATAGTGAAATTAATAGGAGTTGTTTAAATGTCAATAGATGATATTTCGATATTTAATTTATATGACCAAGTTGATCGTCTTGAAATCAGTAATCGCCAAATTCGGTATTACTTTAAACGGAACATTACTGAAGAGGAAAAAGAGTATTTAAAAAGTGAATTTGATCGTATGAAAGCCTATTACGAGGGAATGAAATAATGTCAATAGAACATTGCAATGAATGCAACTGTGTTTTATGGACTGAAGAATCAAAAGAAATGGGTATATGTTTTGCGTGTCAATTTTTCATTGATATGGGATATGAAGTAATGAGTGTTGATGAATTAGAAGAACGAATCATAGAGGAAAACAAACCATGAAAATCACCCTTCAACAAATCGAATGTACTGTTATGTCGAACCCTATTGTGAGTTTAATTGAGTACCAAATCACGGTAGACAACGAATTAAACGAATCCGATGTTCGTCTTTTAGACGTGCATATAGAACATGCAATTAAGCAAGCTCTGAAACAAATCAACGAAACTAAACTATGCACGGATAATGCCCACTAGAATCAAAAAACGAGTAGGCCGCCCGACCCGCATCCAACGCATAGCGAAGTTACTCGCCGAACGCTCACGCAAACACAAAGAAACCAAGGGTATTCGCACCCGTCCCTTACAACGAAAAGAACAACCGGCAAATCCCAAGCGACGCGGCAAAATCATAGCCTATGATCTAGAGACAACCCGCATCAAAGCCGGTACGCCAACACCTTTATATATAACGGCCTATGGTGCCGAGTTTTTCCAATCATGCCGTGTTAAAAACATCCATCATTTACTAGATATTTTAGAAGCACTTTTTCTTACACCGGAAACGATCAATTCACGTTTCGTTGCGTGGAACGGTAACAACTTCGATGCATACCTGATAGCGGCCGCTTTATTGCACGAACCCCGCTGGATCATCAAGCCCTATCTGACCCGTGGTAAAAGCCTAAGAGGTTTCAAAGTCACCGACCGCGACAACGACGAGCACACTTGGGAGTTTCTAGACGGCATGGCAATGCTAGGCATGACGGGTGTCAAGCTCGACAAATTCCTCGAATCCTTTGCACCGGAATATAGAAAATTAGACGCTCCTGATTGGGAGCATGAAGAATTCAATTATAAAAACAAACAGCATGTGGAATATGCAGAACGCGATTCTGAAGGTTTATTTCACGCATTAATGCGCGCTCAGGAAATCACTCAAGAGCATTTTGATATAGGTCTTAAATCAACGATTGGCAACATGGGAATACGTATATTTATCGCCCACATTCCCCACGACGTCAAAGCCTATCGACCCTCCTTAAAAGTCATCAAGATTGTCCGCGATTTTGTCATGCGTGGCGGGTTCTGTTTTTGCGTCAATAAATACGAAGGCCTCATATGGAAATACGACATAAACCAAGCGTATGCAGCCGCGATGCGGGAAACCGATTTACCGTCAGGCCGATGTACACATTTAAAGGGCGAATCGAAGTATGCGCGCTGTTCTATTTTGCGTGTCTCCGGGTCCAACAAAAGGAACTTCGTACCGTTTTATCACAAGACGATGGATGGTAAGAGTGTTTTTTCAAATACGATTGTGGATAGCTGGATTACTTCAAATGAATTGAGTCAACTGCGTCGTGAAGGGTGGAATATAAAAGTAGTCGAGTCCTATAACTGGGACGAAAGTTTTCGAATGAAGCATTATGTTGATAAATTAGAACAGCTAAGGACGAACGCCGAAGGCGGGCCAAATAGTGCGCTGGGGCAAGTAATGAAGTATATAGGCAATAATTCATATGGCAAAACCGTTGAGGAACTCGACGGTCTTGATCTTATCATGAGCAACGAGCAGCCAGAAGGGTATCACGAATGGGATGACGAAGAGGCTACGGTTAGCAACATATGGTTCCGTCTAGGGGACATAACCGATAGAGAATATCACCAACCGCAGCTCGGTAGTTTTATCACGTCATACGTGAGAATGCAAGTGCGCCGTGCCATCTTATTGAATCCGAATGCATGGCTTTATGCGGACACGGATTGCGTGATTTTTAAAGAACCGGTCAAGCTCAACATCGACCCCAAAATATATGGTCTATGGAAAGAAGAGGCCGCCGGGGAAAATTATCGTTTAATTACGAAAAAAGTCTACGCTGATTTTGGTGCAAAAACCAAGCACGCTAAAGGCATTAATGTCAAACGCTTAACCAACGATGATTTTATCAATTGGTATAACGGAATTCCGCCCGTACAAACACAAATTCATCGTCAAAATTTCTTACGAGTGATGACCGGTTTCGACATGTATGTGGAACGTGTTAAAACAGGCCAAAAAACAACACAGAAAACGCTTTAATTTTGCATTAAATAAGCATACAATTTCGCATCGTCTGGCTGGCTCGCTTGTGCGATTAGGTTTATCCGTTTCCTAGGTGGCGAAGTCATCGAATAACGGATATTTATTTTAACGAATAGAGGAACACATAATGTCTAGTAAATTACTCAAGAAAATATCAACAAAAGACGTGCTCGGTGGCGCGGGTATATTGACCCATTTAAGTCTATTGCAGGAAGCGGCCAGTAAACCCGATAAAACCGTATGGCTCATGTCGATCATGGGTATCACTTCCCGCGCGCGCACCGGATTATCAAAAGAAACCGATAAGGAATTTATTCAATTTATCGGTGAATTTGAAGCGGTTAATTTGTTGACGAATGAGGAATTTAAATCTAGTCGTTGTTTTGTGCCTGATTTTATTGCCGATGCGATTTATGCGAACATGCGCGACGCGGAAACCGGTGAAATGAATGAAGCGCAATTTGCGATCAAAGTCGGCGCGCATTATGACCCTACAGCAATTCGTTTATATGTTTACGATATACAGTCATTGGTCGAACCGCAACCGACCGATAAAATGAAAATGTTGAAACACCTTGCTTTGCATCCGCAACCGTTGCAATTAGGGCCAACACCGGCGGGCAAAGAAGGGGCGCGATTATTAAACGAATATGTGGATGATAAAGCGTCATTTGACGAAGGAATTAAAGAAGAAGCTGAAATGCTTGAAAAAGAAGAAAAGCCTGTTGCTGACCCCGGCTACATCGGCACGCAAGAAGTCGCGGAAGCGGCAACAGTTCACAGCACCGGGCATATTGACTTAACTAATTCTGATGACCTTAACCATTTATTTGAAAACCCGCGATCGGCTAAAGGTAGTTTACAAGTGCATAAAGGCAAGCACGACAAACACAAATCCACCTCTAAATAGTAGGTGAATCATGCCTTGCAAAACCTGTTTATATTCACAGCCTGGACCGATCAATCCCGAGACCTTACAAAAGCAATTAATGTGCTATTACTATCCGCCAAAAGTGTATCCTATTGTACAGGGAGCAAAAATGGGTACGATGAACGCGCGGCCTATTGTTTTAGAGACTGATTTTTGTCGATGGGAAACACCTGAAGAACCAAAAGATAATAAAAACCTACGCTTTTGACTAATGCACTATAGCGTTGAATGGATTACTATAACCGGGTATGGAAACATGCCCGTTTTTTATTGTGTTTTGAGGGGATAAAATGACTAAAAGAGCCGCGAGAGAACCACAAAGTAGTCAACCAATTACCGTTGCCGATATTTTAAATGGAACGGTGAAAGAAGGTGAAGAAAATATCACGCATTTAATGGTGCCATCCACCTATCAAGAGGAAGAAACGATTTTCGACGATGAGGAAGCCGAAAACGATAACGACATTATTCGGATTTTAGCAGAAACCGGCGGCTTAAGTGAACAGGGTGCTTTCGTTAATATTTATCGCATCGGTGAAGACAAAATCGACACCTATTTAATGAAGGTGACACCGAAAGAATTCAGTCTTGATTTGATCTTGCAAAAGTATGGTACCGGACGATATAGGGCCATGGGATACGCGCCTCGTAAAACCGGCGGCGGCGTGTCACGTTTTATGAACCGTGTTGTTCAGGTGGAAGCGCCGAAACTGGATGCGCTTAAAGAAGATAAAACCGAACAGTTATTAATTCGTATGCAGGAACAAAATCAACAGTTCATGCAACAGGTCTTATCGTCGGTCAAACCGCAGCAAAATCAAAATACCGACGTCATCGGGCTATTAAAAATCGCTAAGGATTTATTTCAACCGGCGAACGCGGTACCTGCAGTCGACCCCATGGCGCAAATGACACAGATGTTGACCATGTTCAAATTGATGAAAGACAATTTCGGCGACGGTGGCGGTGGCGAAACAAACCTCATGAGTAAAGCCCTGGAAATTCTCGGGCCTTCCTTAACCAAAGGGCTTGAGCAGCAAATGCTCAACGCGCAAAATAATCAAGGCGCGCAAAGCCCGGAAAATACCCCTTTATTAACCCATCAAGGTGAACCTGTTATGAATCAGAATATAAGCCCGGAGATACAAAAATTAAACGCCAACATTCAACGCTTGGTCGTGGCCGCACAAAAGAATAGTAATGTCGAGGTTTACGCGGAATTGATTTTAGAAGAGATCAACAACGATGACGAAGCAATGACGTTAGTGTCTGACCCGCAAGCCTGGTCCTTTATCATGGCGCAACCGGGAGTCGCTGATAATAAATTATGGTTTGAGCGTTTACGTGAAACGATTAAAGAATTTTTGACTTCGGACGAAAACGAGGCTATAAGCAAAAAAGAAGATACGGGAGACAATCCGAAAAATGTTACTGGGCAATTATGATCAGATCGAGTTTGAAATTCCTGATGGTCGACAAGGAACCAATGAGACGTTAAAGCTCATGACGCAGCTTGTCAAGGAAGGAAAAAAAGCGCCTGGTATTCGAGATCAGGCGCTTTTTTTAATTCGGGGTCTACATCAGAAGGATTTTCCCGGTGAAATTAATGCGCTGTTTGAGTTTGTGCGGGATGAAATCCGTTATGTCATGGACATTAATAATGTCGAGACCGTGCATATGCCTGAAATCGTGCTGGCTAAACGTGCCGGTGATTGTGACGATAAATCGTTGTTGCTCGCATCATTGTTAGAATCTATCGGTCACCCGACCCGTTTTAAAGCTATTGCCATGCAGCTTGAAGATTTTTGTCATGTCTATGTGCAGACCAAATTGGGCGCAAAGTGGATATCCCTCGACCCGACCGAAGACTATCCCATGGGATGGGAGCCGAGCGGTTTCGTTAACTTTATTATTCAGCACAATTAATCATGGCCATCACGATAGAACAGCTCGTTTCACAATTTGGTCAAGAATGGTTTGCCTTGAATGCGCCGGTGTTGAATCAGGTCTTAGCCAATGGTCACGCCGGGGACTATTACGGTCACAATTATTTATATGGTGTCTTTGGTGGTCCGAACGATTTACGTTTTGACCATATCATTCCGCAAAGCCCGCCCGGTCTTGATGTCGACCCCAATAGCGGGATGTTGATCAGTGCCTATGACCATGAAATCTATTCTTATGGTGATGCAACGATCAATCTCCCCGATAAAACGTATTTTGAAATGGTCGATACCGGACAATTTCGTTTACGGCAACCGTATTTAGACGCTTATCGTCGGCTACTACAAAATAACTGGGTACAGGTACGCCCTAACCCTTATAACGGCTCGTTTTTATCACTAGGTGCACAAGGTGGTTTCAGAGATCCGCGTGCCATTTCATGGGATTCGCAACTGGGTCTGATCAGTCCAAAGTCGAATTACCTTGAAAGGGATGATGATATGTTCAATACCTATATTGGCATGTTGATCATGGCGGGAGCCGCGGCCATTGTCGCACCCGCGATTGCCGCGCAAGGGGTCACCACGGTGAGCGGATCGGCAGCCGGCGCATCAGCGGGCGGTATTGGGGTTACCGATGCGGCCGCCGGTGGCTGGATATCGGCGGAAGGTGGTGCTGGATATGCGGCGGGCATGGCCGCGGATGCGTCGGAATTAGCCGCCATTGCCGCGAGTGCCGCGACCGATGCACCGGGTATATTCGATGCGGCACAATTAAATTTTTCTTCGCCTGATCCGTTTGAGGTGGTGGCGAATACGGGTACTGGTATCGATTCCAGCGTCATTGATTTTTCCAATATCGATTTTATAAGTCAAGCGGCTGAATTCAATCCCATGGACCCGTTTACGATTATTCAAGAGCCGATGGTGCCTTGGGATACGGGCATCAGTGTCAATCTGTCAAGCAGTGGTAGCGATCTATTGAATAACAAACCGCCCACGCCGTCGAGCAATACGTCCAGTGGGTCAGGTGCCGCCAACACGACACCGACACAGCCCGCCAATACCATCAGTCCGAGCAAATTATTGAACGATGCGAACGCCGTCTTAGGTACCGCCGGTAAAGTGGTATCGATCATTGGTGCGGGTACCGCGTTGAAAGATGCGCAAGGCGGCAAAGTGTCTACTGGTAGCGGCGGGGGTTCGGGTGGCGGCGGTGGTGGTATCGGTTATGATTACAACGTGGCAACCAACAATCAAACGCCCGTCTATACCGAACCGGAAACCCCGATTAACTGGCTATTGATTGCCGCTATTATCGGTGGCGCTTATATGCTGACACGAAAGGATCGATAATGAGATTAGGCGCATGGGATGATCTTGATTTTAGCAACGTTGATTTTAGTGGAAGCGACGTTGATTACAGCGGCGGCAATGGTGATGTCATTTGGCAAACCGTCAACGAATCGCCGCCCCCCGGCTCAAGCATTAATCCGATTTATTCGCCACCCGTGACCGGTATTCCAACGGTCAGTTTTAGTACCATGCAATCGGGGAGTGGTAGCGGCTCCAGTTGGCTTGATAGCGTCAATAAGCTCGCCAATGTCGGGCTGGATATTTATAAAGGGGTGGCGCAGGTCGATATTGCCAAGGATCAGGCGAACAATCGATATTTGAATCCATTGGCGATGCGCTACCCGGCTAACATTAGCAGTGTATTTCCACAGACGCCCACAGCGTCCATGTCCAATCAGTTAAAAAAATATGCGGTACCGTTAGCACTGGGAGCAGCCGCCTTATTTTTATTAACCCGTCATAAGTGAGGCTGTCATGGTATTAGGTCAATTAGGCGTCAACGTTAACAACATCGACCCCGGTTATTACGGGACCGATTTGGAAGGTATACAGTTTGATATCGGGGTGCCTGATATCACCGGCTCCGGTGGTGTTCCCGCGCCGCAAACCGTGGGTGGATCAGCGCCGTTGTCGGTCGGGTCGACACCTGATTGGTTATCGACCTTGAGTAATGTATTTAATGTCGGTGTCGGTGTCTATGGGCAAAAGCAATTGGTTGATATCAACGCCGATCGCATGCGTCAAGGTTTACCGCCGATCAGTGATACATCGGGCTTAAGCCCACAAGTCAATGTCGGTATCAGTCCGCAGTTGCAACAGATGCTGATTTTTGGCGGGATTGCTTTACTGGCCTTGCTGTTACTCAAAAGGAGATAATCATCATGGATTGGTACGATCAGATTACCGATACCGCGGGTGCCGCATGGGATTCTGTGGCATCCACGGTATCTGATGGTATTGATTCCATTGAAGGGGCCTATGATCAAGCCATACAGGATTTTAAAGACAAGTTGCAGCAATTGGATGAGGCGCAACAGAATCTTTTAAATGTCGAAGAAATCGCCCGACAAGACCCCGCCGATTATCAGGAGTTTCAACAACAGCAAACCAAAATCAATGCACTGGCCTCGACCATTCAATCGGTCAAGGATGCCACGACGGGCGTCGAGCGCTGGTGGGGAAATGTGACCTCTTCTTTTGGCTTGAATGGTTTGAAGGGAAAAATGGGTTTTTTACCGGCGATACCGGTCGCAACGGCCATTGCAGTGACGGCGGCGATTGCCGCGGTTGTCTTGAGTGTCAACGCCTTTGTCAATCAGATGAATGCCAAGTATTCGAATGCGGTCGTGCAAAACACCAAGGCCCGCGAACAGTATCGGCAAGATTTGAAAACCCAAGGCAATTTGTCAGCGGAAGCCATTGAACAACAGGTTAACCAAGTGTATCCGATGATTACGGCGGTACCGGAAAGCGGTTTGACCGATCAAATCGCCTCGCTAATGAAACTCGGCATTGTGGCGGCGTTCGTCTATTTTATGATCAAGGAGCAACATTAAATGGCTAAAACGGTGACCATTGTTCGACCTTCTCGCAAAATTGCCCGCAAGAAACCACGTAAAACGGCCGCCAAGCGTGCCGTGACTCGTGTCTCACAAGTGACTAAGCGTAAACCTACTAAGCGCCTTGTGGCACGACGTCGCGCAAATTCTAAACCTGGTTATTTTCCTAATCCGGCAAAGTCGACCGCTTTTAAAACGATGTTGACGCGGGAACTGGCGAATGTGCTCGACGCGATTCGCGGCAGAAAACCAACGCAACAGGCTTTGATTTCACGTTATCAAGGGTATCTTGAAGCGGCGCAAAAGCTCGGTGAATTGACGGCCACCGAAGCGAACAGCTTTCTGCAACCGGTCAAAGCGTCTCTGAAAATGAAAATTCGCCGCTCATGAAACGCCGAAAAAACCCCGTGCCGTTATCATCAAAGGCCGCCGAAATCGAACAGGCGAAAAAGCTCTATACCCTGTTCACCGGCCACGAACCGGCGACCGTGGTCGCCACCATTCGCAAGCCTGAAATGCCCGATGTGGTGGTGGAAATCGGCACTATCGATTTTATCGGCTATACCACGGTGAGAGATGGTCAAATCGAATCGTACATTCATAAATTTCATTCAACGGCCCGGCCTCTCTTTTGTGTCAAACCAGACGGGAAACAACTCTATATGATCGGAGGGTCATATAATTTTACTGAAAGGGGCATCGTCGATGCCACCAAGAAAAGGAGATAGCCATCATGTCAGGACAGCTATTGCTAGTCAATCCTAGGCGTAGAAGACGTAAAGCGGCACCGGCTCGCGCATCACGTCGTATTAAACGAGCCGCCCCACGGCGTAGACGTAGACGCAACCCCATTGGTGCCTATGTCTCGGCCGCCAATCCGATCAGACGCACCTATAAACGTCGCCGTCGTTCAAACCCCTTGAGCTTGAGCCGTCGCCGTCATCGTCGTTATGGACGTAATCCGATCAGTGGCGTGAATTCGCGCAGTATCATGAATCTGATCAAGGAAGGGGCAATCGGCGCCGGTGGCGCATTAATGGTCGACGTCATCAGTGGCTATCTACCCTTACCCGCGTCGATGAAAACACCCTCTGACGGGGCCGGCGGTATCAATTACATGTATTACGCCGGCAAAACCGGTTTAGCGTTATTACTCGGCACCTTTGGGCGAAAATTACTCGGCAATAAAGCCCAATCCATGGCGGTCGGTTCCATGACCATTACCGCCTATACCCTGTTCAGGCAAATGCTGCCTAGCGGTATTACCCTCGGCTATCAGGGGCCCGGACGCATGGCGGGATTGAATCGCTTTGTGTCAGGTAACGGCATGGGTGCTTACGTATCGGGTGGTTCTAATCGAATGGCGCATCCGCAAGTGGGCATGCAAAATCCCATGTCCGGGCGCTCCGGTTCGATTAAAAACGAACGCGCCATGTACGTGAAGTAACCGATTAATTGAGGCTCAACGATAAGGATAAGCACCATGTTGAACAACACGCCAAATCTAAGTGATTTAGCCGCCTATAGCGTCAACCGGGCGGGTCAGGCCGAGGTATACCGTCAGACGTTATACGATTTTCAAGTGTATCCAACGGCGGGACAAACTTCGTTTACTTTCTTCAGTGTGCCGCAAGGCCAGGGTATCACCAGCGCGGAAGGGGCGACGGTCGGCAGTGCTAAAACACAGCTCGACACCAATATGACGTTAGCGGGTCAATTACCACAACCGCAAGCGTTTTTAATTCAATCGATCGAAGTGGTATTTTTACCGGGTAATTCGGCCACCACCAATACATTCATTTCACAGGTACCGGCAGTCTTTGCGGTCGATGATGCGGTGACCATTGCGGCGCAAGTCAATGACGTTGCCAAAGTCATTAACAACGCGATGGTCTATCTCTTTATCGGGTCCAAGTTTTATTTGCAGGATGGACCGGCTTCACGTTTTCCGCCAAAGGCATATTTAGGCGTCGATGCAGCGGTCGCCGACATTTCAGCGACCACACCGGGGTCATTGGCCGTGACTGCCGCCCGTGGCATGGGTCGGCCTTATTACATCGACCCTGAATTGTCCTTAATGGCGAATCAGAACTTCAACGTGACATTGAATTTTGGTGGGGCCATTGCGACACCATCGGGTTTTAACGGTCGTGTCGGTATCATTCTAGACGGTTACTACTTCCGTAATTCTCAATAATCTTTTATCGTGGTTATATGCCGTCCCGGTCATACGGGACGGTTTTTGAAAGGCTGATCATGCTAGAAACGATACTCGCGCAAATTTATCAAGGCAAACAGATACAGACAGATCCGTTTACCTACCTCGCCACGTTTTCTTTTTCATCGGCAACCACCTTGCCGTTCAACATCAATATACAGGCCGATTCTGATTTCATCATTTTGCAGACCATGTATTTCGTCAATGTGGCGGCCGCCAGTCAAGAGCGTTCGACACAAGCGCTATTCAATGGCACGGTGTTGATGACCGATACCGGCAGTGGCCGTCAATTGATGGATAGCAGCGTTCCCGTCGATTCCTTATTTGGTAATGGTCAGTTTCCGTATATATGGCCAAGCCCAAAAATGTTGTCTTCGAAAAGCACCTTTCAGGTGCAGGCCACACAAATCGAATCGACCACACAAACGCTCTATTTGAGTTTTAGTGGTATCAAGGTCTTTGTGCTTGGTAATAATTAATTATCATGGCTAACAACTTCAGAGACTCCCGCAAATTCGGCACGCCGCATAACAAGGCGATTAATTTCCCGCCCTTGTTTTTTCGGCCTTCTCCCATACCCACGACGGGCGGCCCGATTATTCCACCGTCGACCAATCCGCCTTATGTGGTACCGCCACCTGATCCGTCTTTATCAGGTGGGGCGGGTAATAACTATGTCGAACCGGCAGCGCCGCCACCCCAGACGCTTCAGACACTGGAGCCGTTTCGCTATGCGATGTTTAATAATCTGCCATTCAATTACAGCACGATACCGGAGTTGGCTTTATCGTCGACGGCCGCCGTGCGCGTCTATTTGATGTTGGTCAATTTAAGTACCTCGCAATTCGTCTGGGTGTCCTTTGGCACGTCGATCAATCTCGACGGCTTAAGCAATACGGTGCCCGGTGCAATTCCTTTGCCGCCCAATTATGGTTTTCTGTTGCTCGACAATTGTGTACCGCAAAATGATATCTATGTGACGGGAGACGGTAACGGACAAATGACCATTGCCTATGCCAATATGATGCAGTTGAACATACAGCCACAGCGTAGCGGTAACATTGCGCCACCCTCGGGTACTAATCGTCTTGAGGAAGCGCAACGCAACGCCTATTACGCCAATGAAGGCAGCGGCTATAACGCAAAGCACGGCATCACGTCGTTTGAAATGCAACAACAGATCAATGCCGGACTCATTCAAAAGCCGCGATAATGGGTCTTTATAATCCTAATAGTCCCTTTACTCAGGACAACCATTTTTACGGTAATAAATATACCCGTGTCGATCTCGCTAATATCGTATGGCTTGGCGGAAATGGTTTTAGTTTTTGTGACAACGGCTTTGTCGGTTTTATCGATATCTTGGGCTATCCGATAGGTAGCATGCCCGAAGATGGAAAAACCATGGTATCGAATAAACATTACAACGCCAACACCCCATCATCAGGACGGTTTTATGTCGAGATACAAGTCACCTGGACGGGTACCGAAGGTTTCGACGCACCCGGCGCGTTTGTCGGTATGGCGACCGTTGCAACGCCCGCTGATAGCTTTAACAGTCATCCCGGCTCGCTGATTACGCCTAGTCCCATTGCAGGTTTTCTCAGTGATGGTACCGCCGCCGAACAATTCGCCGCCCCTGTTGGTTATAACGGCGCGTGGCCGTCACCTTTTACGATCATTGGCTTATATTGGGATTTTAACCAGGCGCTAGCCGGTATCCTGATCGATAATAACGATCAGGGATTATCTCTACCTATTCCGACACTGGTCAATCAACCTGGCGAATCCTGGATGATTTGTGCCGGTACTTCTGATGGTACCAACGCGGGAACATGTCCTTTACCTATCATTAGTTTTTTTGGTGCCTTTAGTCCGACTAATCAGTTTTATGGTCCGCCCGCGGGCTACACGGCATGGGTGGCATGATGAATTCAAAAATGATCGGCGGTTTACTGGGATTGGGCGCTGTGTATCTGTTAATCAGGTCGATGGATGATTCCGCGGGGTCGTTAGTCAACGTTTATGTAGATCCGGGGTCCGGTATGGCAACGCCTTACTATCCGACCTTTGACGATGGTGTTAACGGTACCGTGATTACCGGTGGCGGTAGTAGTGGTAATAGTGGCACGGGTGGCGCTGGTTTTTCACCAGAAAGCTATTTCGATGACGGCTTTGGTGGTACGACGTTCAATTATTCACCTGATACCGAAATCAGTTTTTATGACCCGACCAATAGCCTGGTCAATCTCATTCGTGAACAGTTTGAACCGGATATCGATAGCGGGGATACCACGACCATGGACAACCGACAAGCGTTTTTACGCACCATTCAGGATACGGAAGGCACTAGCCAATATGAAAATCCTTATGCGGTTATCTTCGGTGGCATTGAGCTTGATCCGGTGGACTATACCGACCATCCCGGCAATCTCGATTTTAAGGGCTGGACCTATTTCAACGCGGGCGGTAAAAGAACCTATTCGACGGCTGCCGGTGCCTATCAGTTTTTACAAGGTACCTGGAATCGACTTAAGCAAAAACTTAACCTGCCGGATTTTAGCCCGCAATCGCAAGATATGGCCGCCTTAGAACTAATCCGTGAAAAAGGCGCGTTGGCCGATATCGATAATGGCGATATCGTCAAAGCCACCGATAAAGTGAGAAAGATTTGGGCGTCACTACCGGGCGCGAATTACCCCGGTCAAACGTCGAAGACCATGGATTATGTGGTGAGTCGGTTTAATAACTATCGCAACGCATAGGTGATGATATGAACTATACAGTGAAAGACGGTGATTCCTTCGCATCGATTGCGCAACAATACACCATGGGCGGCGCGGGCTATGGCATTGCACTCGCCAACATCAACGATTTTCCCATTGGCACCTTACTCGATGATGGAACGATCGTTGATGTGTTGAATACGCCGGTTATTACGCTTCGGGATACGTTGATGATTCCTGATGAGTGGTTGAAGCCGACGGTTCAACCAAAGAGTTCATCGAATCTTCTGATGATTCTGATTGCGGCGTTTCTGTTGTTGAAGCATTGACACTTTGCTTTTTTAGAAGGTCATTATAGGCAATTTCTAAATCATGATAGTTCATTTCAAACTGCAACGACTTATACTCGGCTTCTAAAACTTTTTCAATGGGCACCATTGCGTTGTCAATGTCGATTTTAAGTGTTTCAGAAGGAACGAAGGCTTTGATCATGGCGAGTTCGTTGCTTACATTCGTATAATCATTATGCAATTCTATATAACGTCGTTCTAATTGGCTTTTTGTTGTTTCCATGTCATTGGCAATGACTTGCGTTTTTTGTAACAATATAAATGTTTCATCTACATTTTTAGCTTTCTCTTTTAGTTCCTTCACCAGTTGAAAGTTGTCCCGTGCCAGGTACAGGATGACAAGCAACTCCATTATCATTACAATCCATTCTTGCATTTTATTTACCTCTATTTGCTATTAGCCCGCCGTGTCATTTCGACGTCTACAGGTGGGCTGTTTTTTAAGCTTCGATCCAATCATTCGCTTCTTTATCCCATGATGAGCGTTGCATTTTTTTGCCAGCACGCAGCAATTTTTTAGCATCAGAGAATTTCATTATTCGGCAAGCTCCCAGTCCGCGACAAATAAGTCGCTATGTGATAAGCAATAGCAACCTGTTTTTAAATAACCATCGTTTATATAAGCATAACGAATAATCGAATTAGTTTGAATCCGCATAGCAATACACTCGTTTAACAACTTTTTATCAATATAGATATATTGATGACTTTTCCATTTTTTGCGAGTGACTTTCTTGCCCGATATCATTGCATCTAAAGCATTACAAAATATCATTTACTTTATCCCTTACTCGTTTTATTATAGCCGCGCGTGACCCAATCACGCGCCCCATTCAACCCGTTCAGGCAGGACGGGTTATTTTTTGATACTCTGCAAATATTCCTCTCGTGTCGCACTCGTTACCTTCGATGGATTTTCTTTATCATTCGCATAGGCTTCGGTGACGTTGGCAAAGAATTTATCTTTGTCCCATACTTCGCGTTGTTCGATACGGGTGGAGCCGTTTTTACTGGTGATTTTGAGATAGACGGTTTGTTGTAGCATGGTGACCCTTTCTTTAATTAACCGCACACGGTTGAATGCTTGCGATGATCATAATGGACAACATCAATAAAATAGTTGCCATAATCGCCGGTATAGGGTTATTGATAGAGATTGAAAATTTAGTAGCAATTTTATTCATTACCCACCCAAAGAAAAAGAATAACAAGATGACAGTGAACACTTTCATTTTTTAACTCGTTTCTCGCATCGATAATTAACATCCAAATACGTTTTATCCAGCTCAATGATTTTATCATCGCCCGTTGTAACACAGTCTTCATACGTGACATGTGATGTTTTCAAGACAACGGGCGAACCATTGAGCGCCGTGAAGGTGATGATCAGGATATATTCAATCATGGGTATCGACCATCGCACTATGGTGTTTACGATGATGCATGAATTGTGATGCGGTGGATACTTTCGGCGTCAACGCTTGCAGCGCTTTTTTCTCCTGTTCGATTTGATATTTTAAAAGCATTTTGACGGCCCAGTTGCAGAACATCAGTAACACGATGCTGCTAATAATCAGCATGACAATGAGTAAGTTGATTTGAATAGTTTCGTTTCTTGCGAGTAAGTCGATCCACATGGTGTTTGTCCCCTAGACAGTTGATAAAATTAAACGTTTATTGCTGCTTCAATAGCTTGTTTTAAGCTCTCGCCATAATATGATTTTTTACCAACAGTGCACACGTAATATCTCGTTGCATCATCTTGACATAGCGAGACAGTGGTATCGCTACCGTCCTCGACATACCCCATTAAGCTTCGCAACAAATCAAACAATATCGCTTTTTCGTTTGTATCCATTTGCTTTCGTGCTCTTCTTTCTCTATCGTTTGTATCCATAGGTTAATTGTCTTCTAGACAGTTGATAAAATTTACATCGGTATGATGGGTCGTTGTTCTCCTTTCGTGTGCTGGTGTATGGTACGCGCCGTGGCTATCTCTAATGTGACTAGCTTTTGATGTAGTGAGGCGTTTTTAAATTCTAGTTCGGTAACACGAACTTCAAGATCGCTAATATATAAATTTTGTTTTAGCAATGCTTGCATCGTCCATCGATAAAAAGCAGATATTAATAACATCAGTAAAAACAAAATAACGGATAGTTCGATCATGTTGTTACTCATGCTTTCGCCCTCGTAATGGTCTTACGCTCCAATGCATACGCCTGATCCATCTTGTCGATCACTTCCGCTATCAGCTTTTCCGCTTTCGCTTCGAGCCGGTCTGGTTCGATTTCTAACTGTAGTCGTTGCAGTTTTTCACTGATGTTATCGTATAAAAGTTGATACCCATTAATGGCTTTGTTTTGATTGCTGATGGTAATCTGTTGCGCAATTAATATTCGCTCCAGGTCATTTACTTTTAACGCGATGTTGGTTAGGTCATCACGCACACGACCTATACTGTGCGTCGTATGGTGCACGTACTTGATGTTGTTGAAGAGGAAAAGCGATTTGATATTGCTGATGAAATTTTTAAGCATGGTAGTCCCCTAGACTAATTGATGAAGGTGTTACAGTTTCCAATCCTTACGCCGTTGATCCGATCTTGCTTTCACATCCGCAAAGTGTTTCTTTACATTGTCACTGACAACCTTATCACCCAGTTCTTCGAGACGATGCAACAGCACGGCAACAATGATTTGCGGCGTTAAGTTCACCTGCACAATACTGGGTACGTTTAACGTGTCCATTTGACGATTCAATAGTTCATACCCGGCCGTCATCAGATCAAGGCGGCCCGTCGCGGTTCGTACATCGTTTCGGGTGATTTCATATAAACAGTTTGCTTCCATTGATAGCTCCTTAGATATAAAAAAGTAAATCGAACCATTGATTTTGCTGAACGAACTTCAGAAAAAATAACACCACGACCCACGAAACAATGATGAATAAACCACGCTCTAGTGATGTTTCAATCACGAGCTTTAACATGATGACGGTCACAGCAATTTGTATCACCAGAAACATTATTTTTTATCCTTATTTTTAAATGTCTGCATGCTTAAGTACTCTACAAAATCTTTCTGCAGTAAGCTAGGACGTCCGCGATATAAACCATTAGCGTCTTTTTGGTGTATATGACCGCCTAGGTTTTCCAAAAATTTATAACCCATTTTTGTTTTCGCTGGTTTATATTTTGACACGTGATACCAGGGGCCATTTTTACCTGGATGTTGTGAAAATACGTAGAAAAAATCGCCTTCTTTCATTTCTTTTTTTAGTGCTGAGATGGATTCGAAACGTTTGTCGAAGGTGTAGGTAGTTGGAGTATTTTCAGCAACTAGCTTAAGTTGAGGTGGATTAAGAACAGCACCTAAAAGTTGAGGATTCTTAGAACAAATTAGACATCGACCCTGTTTACTATAATAGAGATACGCTATTTGATTACTCTCTATTAAGGCTAAGTATTCTTCAAGCGGTTTGATTAGGTTGGCCATGGTAAGATGCTCATGCTTAAGGTGATGATAATTTCTTCGTAAAAACGTGATGGGTCACGCTCAATTTCAATATCATATGTGACATTGGCTTTTATAATTTCTTCGTCGGTCATGATCAATAACGCCTTTGTAAAACGCTTGCAAAAACTTTCTTTATCATGTCGAATCAACTCATATTGTTTACCATCATAAAAACGATAAATAAACGCTAACTTTTTATCGATGACCTTTGCCGTGATAAAGGGAAGATTATGATGATCATTGAACAGTTCGATGTAATGGTCAAGAATATGAAAATCCATAAAGGCGATTAGTCTCATGCTTCGATGCTTTCTTCGTCTACGTTACGCATGACCCATAAGTGCATCGCCTCTTCTAAATTCACACTTAGTTGACGCTTTGAATGATGCTCAATATAGGTGATGCCGATCTTGTCTTTTCGTACAAAATCAACACGACGGCCTAGCTGATCATACGCTGGTTGCTTATGATGCATAAAACGCTCTAGGTTGAACTTGGTGGGGTGTGTTCCATAGGATTGTACGATACTGCTAATGGTCCGCTTTAAATAACCGTCAATGGCAGTATCGATCACCTGTTCTATCATCCCGTCTAATGTATGTTTAAATTCTTCATAACCGTGATAGGCGCGTGATTTTATTTTGCCGTCTACTTTGGATTCTTCCTCGGCGGCGTATTCAAATAAAATCTCACTTACTTTATCACGCATTTGGCGTGTATAACGTTTGATACTTTTGCGTAGATCGGCGCGACATTTGATTTCTAAGTCGATGAACACTTTGTCTTTGATTTTTTCGTAGACGTTGAGGGCTTCATTCGGTGATGGTAATGGTGTTGATTCGGTTGTCATGTTTATGTCCCCTAGACATGGTTAATTAAAGTAAAAGACCTATGTGTTTTCTTCGTTCTCTATCGATAGAACTAAGGCCCAGAAGTTGAAGGCGGCGGCTAATAGAAGGATGATGGTCATGTTTGTTTCCTGTTATGCACAAGATAAGCCACATCAATCATGACAAAGTAATCTATCACTTCATGCCTGATGAAAATGGCATTATTCTTTAAGGGTTTTATTTCTAAAAAGCCGGGGTGTACTTCGATATATTCGAGGTCTCCAAAGTGTTGCGCATTGTACATATCGGACGTTGCCAATTCACCAACATTGATTGGCATTTTTACTATCTTTCTATAGGTCACATCAACGGCGATTAGACCGGGTTCTAAGATTGTGTGTCCTTCCCTTGTAATTTCAATTAAATGTTTGGAGACGATGCGGTTCATTTATTGCTCACTTTCTATATCTTCAAATGCTTCTCTACCTTCGCAACAATCACTGCATATAAAAACACCGTCGTATTCAAAAAGTGATGACACTGTTTGACCACATTCTGGACATATAGGCTCTTCTTGTCCTGTATTCATTTGCTATCATCCGGCAAAGGAACGTCAAACATCACGTTACGCATTCTCGCTTCTGTGGTTTCACGGTCTTTTTCACCACACTCAAAGCAGATATTTTTTCCACCTGGACCGTAAGGTCTTAATTCATCTATCACGCCGCATAATTCACATTGTGCATTGTCTGTTATTTCGATGATGGTAAGGTTGCCAACTCTTTTAGTCATTTGCTACTCACTTTCTTTAAAAATAAACTGCGCACGTCGATGGTATTCATGGTGCCTTTTTTAATCAAGTAATCGGATGCTAGTTGTTCGGCTTTGTCGACGTCGATTGTGTCTTCTATTAAGATCAACGCTTCTAAGCCTGGAAGCGTGTCATTTAGATAGGTGTAATAGCCGTAAAATTGATACATTTAAGTTATCCCCTAGATACTTAAAATTTTAAGTTGATTCATAATATTTATATATAAAACTTAAGTCAAATTTATTTTTGTGTGGTACGTCACAGGTTACGATAGGTTTTAGCTATTGATCTTTGTTGCCGGTTTTTCTCAAGCTCACTGAATGAGCTTTCAAATCGCCCTTCTCGACTTGTACACCCCCTATCTCAAAAGCGACATTTGTTTGTTGCGGTTCCTTTGCCGATTTAGTGAGGGTGTTTTTGAAAGGGTTTTGCAACTATGTTGCATGAAATAGGGCGTTTTTGGGTTTTCTATCGTAAATGAGAAGTTGATAGGTTTTTTCAATAGCCACAGCCAGCTTGACTCGTAGCGCGATTTTCAATGTACCGGTTTATTTTGAATGCACATTGTGGGTGGATGTGTCAAATTTAAATTGTTGTTGACAAGATTTGAAAAACATGCAGGTCAGTGTTTTTAAAAAATGGGGCGCATATTATACATAGAAGTGCAATGCAACGCAATCTTAAGTTGTTTTCTAGCAAAAGTGAGTGATGTTATTGATTATAAAGAAGAATATAGTAAGAAGTGGCGAAAAGTCGAACACTTTTTTGCGTGAAATTCACCCGGTTTTGACGTATATGTCTGTGTTTTATAAGGTTTTTTAAGAAAATATATATTTTTTAGGTGAAAATGAACATGAATGTATGGGGGG
>Ga0307510_10002497_pt1 | contig 20950 bp, 6 predicted proteins | sample 12_EM_MG_FD_207224 | JGI IMG/M metagenome (GOLD analysis project Ga0307510, IMG submission 207224) | Populus trichocarpa ectomycorrhiza microbial communities from riparian zone in the Pacific Northwest, United States - 12_EM | ecosystem: Host-associated > Plants > Roots > Unclassified | place... | reverse complement strand
AAGAAAATGTTACCACCAATATATCTACCAATGGTAAGCATGACCTAACATCTGATAATTTAATTTCCTAGAAAAATATTGTCCTTTTCCATGAAATTCAAGGAATGGGTGTATAAAATCAAGTCCTAGACTCCATACACAAATTTCAAGAAAGAGAAACGGTCTTACATGAAGTTTCTCCCAATTCCCATTCCCATTCCCAATCATTTCATTTTGTTTTCTCTTTCTTATATTATTTTCTCTTTCAACATTTATGAATTTAAACATATGAATATTCCTTGTAAGTACAAAGAGTGTTTTAAAGAAAAATCCAAACTAGAGAAAAAAAAATTACATCACCTTGAACTTGGGTTTTACACACATGCCAGATCTACGTCACCTTGGACTTCGCTAACTGCACTTTATTGTCACAATCTTCGCCACATCCATGAGCTTTGGACTCAAGATTCTCTGTGGAAAACTTGTGTAACAAACTTAGGCAACACTCAACTGCTTAAAACAGAAGCTAGAGAAGTGATGATCTAAACTCAAAAACTTTTGTGCTTAACTAGATAGAACATTCCTCGAAGAGAGGTTTTTTAAACAAACTCTCTTTAGCTTCAAACTCCTCAACCACACAAGCATCTTTCAACCTACACAATATCTAAAAGTACATGGAAAAGTGAATATTACAATAAAAACAATAAGAAATAACCAAGAAATATAACCAAGTTCAAGTGTGTAGTATAGATGAATAACTTGTAAACCTTACATTTCTCCAAGCTTTGTGTCCTTTAGTTCCACTGTAACCAAGACCTCGTTTGATATCTGAAATGACAAGGACCTTTAATAACAGAAAAATTAGCATAATTCAGTATCGTAACTGGCAAAATCGGAAACACTTAAAAGAACAAAACATATAAGAGACATAAAGCATTTACCCTGTCATTGGCTTTTTTAAGTTTGTCACAAATTAACAAAACTCTAAAACCCGTGGAAATTTCAATGTAGCTTAGGAAATTGAGCTTGTTTGTTTTCATATTTCAAAAGTACTTTTGAAAAAAAAATGTTTTTTTTCTTTGTTTAAATTTTTGTGTTTTTAGATCGTTTTGATGTGCTAATGTCAAAAATAAAATTTAAAAAATAAAAAAATTATTTCAAAGTGAAAGTACTTTGAAAAGTAACCGCTACCACAATACCAAATGGGCTCTATAGATTACTGTGGATTGCTACAATAAAATTATCATGTTGCCCTTGAGTGGAAAAGGATGAAGCCTTAAGGGTAGGGGTGTTTTGGACTTTTTCACTAACACATTGGTCATTAAAAGATTATACGGGGGTGTTTATGTCTTTTTAAATTTTTCAACACAGTAAAAATAATCTTTTACCCCCAAAGTCAACAAAATTTAGAATTGTTGATCAAGAGTTTTCTTAACTTTTCACAAGTTTCTTAACAATAAAAATATTTATTTACCTCCGGGGTAAAATAAATTGTTAGGCTGCTGGATAAGGGTTTTTTTGGGTTTTCAAATATCCATGTACAATGAAAGTACATCTTTTTAACTTTGAAAAATACAAAAAAAAAAGCTTTGTATTTAGGGGTATTTTTGCACTTTCACACCGGTATTTTGTGTAATTACCAGGATCATGAGAGGAATTTAACTCTAAAACCTATGGGAGTTTCACTGTAGCTCAAGAAATAAACTATTATGAATTGCTACAGTGAAATTATCATGTTGACCTTAAGTGGAAAAAGATGAAACCTTGAGGGTAAAGGTGTTTTAATCCTTTTCACTAGCCCATTGGTCATTATGCGAGGGTGTTTATGTCTTTTTAAATTTCTTAGTACAGTAAAATAACTTTTTTACCCAAAAAGTCAACAAAATCTAGAAATGTTAACCAAGAACTTTCTTGACTTTTCATAAGTTTCTTAATAGTAAAAATACTTATTTGCCTCCAATGTCAAAAAATTGTTGGGCTGCTGGGTAAAGGGTTTTTGAGGTTTTCAATTATCCATGTATAGTGAAAATACCGTTTTAACCTTAAAAAGAATAAGAAATAAGCTTTGTATTTGGAGGTATTTTTGTACTTTCACCAGGTATTTTGTATAATTGCTAGGGTCGTGGGGGATATTTTGGTATTTTCACATTGTTTTGAAATAAGCTTTGTATTTTGGGGTATTTTTTAACATGCGCTAGTGAGTGGGTGACGTCCGCGCCATTCAGGTGGCATGTATGACACCGCTCAGTGGCCAAAATTGGCTTTTCACCATCTACTTAGATGTACCACTGTGTCCTCTTCTATGTAAACTGTAAAATGGCACGTGGTAGTTTATGTCCTCTTCTATGTAAACTGTAAAATGGCACGTGGTAGTTTACGGTAGTTGGATTGTCACCGATAATCGTTTGATTTTTTTCGCCCTTCTTTTCTCTCTCACAACAAGTAATATGTAACATTGTCCTTTTTGTTTCTTACTTTTCAATTTCAATCCTCATTCTTTTAATTTCTTATTTCATTTTTTCCATTAATAGAAGTTTTTCTCTTTTCAATTTAGTCCTTCAATTACAATTTCTCATATATATATTTTTTAATTTCAGTCCTCATTCTTTTAATTTCTTATTTTGTTCTTATTCCTTTTATAAAAGTGTTTTTTTTTCAATTTTGTCCTTCAATTGTAATTTCTCATATGTTTTGTTTTTCATTTCGGTCCTCATTTTTTTAAAAAAAAATTTCCTTGCCACTTTTGTTGAATTTGTTTTGGCTTTCAATTTTATCCTTTAATCAATTTTTTTGTTGATTTATTTTTTTCAATTTGACTCTCATTCTTTTGATTTGTTTTATTTTATTAAAGCTATTTTTCAATTCAATTTAACCTTCCAATTGAAAATTTATACCCCTCTAATTAATGTTTTTTTTTCACCCTTATTTTTTTATAGATATTTTGTGTGATTGATTTTTTTATGGTTTCATCTTTCGATATTTAATTTGTTGGGATTCGGCTTTGTATGATTTTATCGTTCTGCATTATTTTTTTTTAATATTGGTTTTGTGATTATCTTCAAGTTTTTTCTATGGGTTTATCACGGTCTCGTGACTTAAGTCACGAGTTTTGCATGCCTTTTTTAATATAAGTTTTTGTTAGTTGTTCTATTTTTGTTTGATTTTTTAAGATATTATTATAATTCATTTATAATTGTTTTTATACAAATAAAATTTATTTTTAAAAATAAAAATATTTATTTTTAAATAATATTGTCGATGTGTTTGACCTTATGTAACATTTTTTATGATGTGAGTTTATTCAATCAGTTTTATTTATATTTACTTTTTAAGTCATGAGTTTAATTTATTTTTTATTGATTTAAATAAATAAGTTCAGTAAATATAATTAAATAAATATCTTATTTTATATAATTGATGATCTTAATTAGAATCTTCTCTTAATTTTTTTAAATTTTTTAGTTATTATTAATAAATATATTTTATTTTAAAAAAATTTATAACTCGGAACAAAATACGGTTATATGGCTATTGGGTTTCATAGCTGGATGATAATCCCTCACGACCACATTGTCTTTGCAAGAGGAATCCCCATCAAAACCATACCTATAGACACCACTTTCTTCCACACTTTCCTCAAACCTCTGTTCAATGCACTGTTATTAAACCCGGCCCGGCCTGGTGGGTCGACCCGGGACCTGGTGGCTGGACCGGTCCGGGTTTAATAAAAGACCGGCTATGGCAACAGCCCGGCCAAACCCGGGCGACCCAGGCAAATCCGGACGAGACCCGGTTTTTTTTTTTTTTTCAAATGTGGGATTAGAAACCCATTAATATATATACTCTATGTTTCCAAGAAAAAAGTCATGTTTTTTCAATGTGGAATAAAAAACCTTTTGGTTTAAATACTTCAACTTAAAAAGATAACATAGTATATTTTCAATATGGGATTTGAAGCCCTTTCATATATATACTCTATGTTCCCATGAAAAAAACCATGTTTTTTCAATGTGGGATAAAAAGCCTTTTGGTTTAAATACTTCAACTTAAAAGGATAACATAGTATCTTTTCAATGTGGGATTTGAAGCCCTTTCATATATATAATCTATGTTCCCATGAAAAAAGTTATGTTTTTTCAATATGGAATTTGAAACCCATTAATATATATACTCTATATTCCCAAGAAAAAAATCATGTTTTTTTAATGTGGGATAAAAAACTTTTTGGTTTAAATACTTCAACTTAAAAGGATAACATATTATCTTTTCAATGTGAGATTTGAAACCCTTTCATATATATATTCTATGTTCCAATGAAAAAAATTATGTTTTTTCAATGTGGGATTTGAAATCCATTAGTATATATACTCTATGTTTCTAAAGAAAAAGTTATGTTTTTTCAATATGGGATAAAAAACTTTTTTAGTTTAAATACTTTAATTTAAAAGCTTAACATACTTTATTTTTAATGTGGGATAAATGTTTTTTTAAAATATTATTTTAAACTTCATAATATGTATAATCTATATTTACATAGATTTTTTCATATGAAATATTAAAATTTTAATTTTTTTTAATTTTTCCAGGTTCATCCGGGTTGACCCGAGTTGACTCATGAAACCCGGGACCCGACCCCTTGTCAAGTCAACCCCGGACCGGGTTTAATAACTATGGTTCAATGCCCAAATGCTTTGCGTGACCGTATAAATACAACAAATTGGTCGTGATACTCACATCTTTCATCTTCACAACCGCAGGTTGTCTCACAATCAAACACCCTTAATCGACCAAATTTTATGCAATTCTCAACTCAATTATTAGCAGGAATTTTTATTTTTTGTAAATTTGGAAGGGAGAAGAAAAAAGCTAGCAACGGCAAGTCGTTTAAGAGCACTGCGTTGATTGGAAGAGATTCCAGTAGACGTAGTGTCGTAAAGACCGACAAAGGAATCCCTAAGGTGCTCTTTGGCTACAATTTTCAAGTAGAGCTTCTCGGCGTCTTCAAAACGCTTGATTTTGTCATCATCGGGGCTAAACGGCATGTCGTTCCCAGGAACAGTGAATTGAAGAGAAGATATTGATAGCAGGTTTGTCCATAGAGAGGCTTTGATTGAAGGAGGAGTTAGAGCTAGTGTCGAACAGAGAGGAGAGAGACACTCCAGCGGGACCATGGTAACAAATTTCTTCGAGCGCTGAAGAGATGAGAGTGCCCATGGAGGCATGTGATGATTGAGTAGGACCTGTGTTTGGTTTGTGAAAATTTTGAGGATTTTTCTGTGGTTTTTCTCGGAAAATGAGCACTGGCGGGCGCGAAAAAGAGAGCGCACGCGTATATAGTTGGAGACTCGATGCGGCGTCGTTCTTAGGATGTTTAAGTTGGGGACTCTATTCGACGCCGTTGCAGTTAAGGCTTAAATGGACGGCTAGGATTCAAAACGTTGTAAAAAAAAGCTGGGTAGCGTTGCAGGGTATAAAAGCTTCAGTCATGAACAAAAATAATAATAAAAAAAAAAACGAGAGTACTGCTGGTGAAGCTAACGAGGTAAGCGGTAGAGAGAAAGAAAGAATCTATCAGACAAAACAAAACGTTATTTCTTTGTATCTGTGTTTCTCTCTCTCTCTCTCTCTCTCTCTCTAAATAATTCTTTCTTATTTCTCTGTCAATCAAATCTTTCTTCTATACTCCTCTCTCTCTCTATCCTTGTCTCCCTTCCTTTCTTTTGTTTCTGTTTGTTTTGGTTTTTCATGATTTCTGGGCCTTTCTTTGAAATCCCACAAAAGTTCCATTCGTCTTCATACAATCTTTCTCGAGAAAATCCAGTGTTTTCTTGAGAAAATTGACTTTTCCTTTCGTTACCTCAAGCCCACTAAAATGTTTCTGCTTCTGTTCAAGGTAAGTTGAGTCGACGACAACGACTGTCAGGATTCGATTTTTTCTCTCTCCTTTCTTTTTCTGCTTTCATAGTGTTTCTGTGTCAAGATTAGGAAGTTTTTTGAAAGATAATTTACGCCTTCACGGTTTCTTTATGTGAGTCTATCTTGTAAAATATAAGCTATGGACTAAAGTGTAAAACGTGAAAGTTTCTTCCTTTTGAAATTAGTTATTGGGATTTTTTTCTCTTAAAACAAGTGTTCTCACTTGTTTTGTAAATACAATTTTGCTTGGTTGTTTCCTAGAATTCACGTGCTAGTCAAAAGCTTTTGCTTTTTGTTTTTCCACTTCAAGAAATATAGATCTCTCTTTCTTTCTCTCCCAGCTAATCTGGTCTTGTATTATTGTTTCTCTCAAAGATTATGTGAACTCATTTTGATGTCTTTCTTGTTTTCTTGTGAGAGTACTTTTTTTTCTTTATGGGTATTAATCTGGCATTGACTGGTTTGTTGGGGTCTTTCATAGTTTAGAGTTATCCTCCACTCATGGTCTTTTAACTTGGGATTGGGTTTTTAGAGAAAGGTTCCTTTTGTGGAAAAAAAGCAGTCTGCTTTTCTTTTTAATGTAATGAAGTGATCAATACTTACACATATATGCCTGTTTCATTTTTGTTTTTTTATCTCTGCTCTTTACATTGTCTTGGTGATCTGTTTGGTTTTTGAGAAAATGCAGAAAAAGCGAAGAATTGTGTATAGTCACTTCAAACCAAGCCCAATTATTGCATCTGGCTTTGTTTATTTTCTTTTACTGTATTTCCTCATTAACCGAACATAGGCTAAATATCATTCCATGGCTTTTTTCTTATTCCCTGTGATTTTTATTGTAAAAGTACAGAGGGATCAGATAAAATAATTCAATTTAGAGAGCTTTCCATTTAGTAAAACTAACCTTTCGGTTCTGTCTTCTATTTTTTTTTCCCTCTGTTGGTTTTTGATTCAGTTATTTTTTATGCAGGAAAAAGGACTGGTTTTGATCAATTGAAGGGAGATTGAAATGGAAGGTGATTTATTTTCAGGCTTAAGCAATGGAAACCAAGTAGATGGCAAGGTCTTGCAAACATTCCAGAAGAGTTTTGTGCAAGTTCAGGATATTCTAGATCAAAACAGGTTGCTAATTAATGAGATAAACCAAAACCATGAATCGAAGATCCCTGACAACTTGACTCGAAATGTTGGTTTGATTAAGGAGCTAAACAACAACATTAGAAGGGTGGTTGACCTTTATGCTGATCTTTCGAACAATTTCACCAGGTCAATGGAACCTTCATCAGAAGGTGAATCAAGTGGGATATTGAAGTCTAATGGAAAGGCCAATTCGAAGAGAATTAGATCCGGGTAATCAATTCAACTGAGCTTTCATAGAGATTCTCCACTTTATTTCATGGTAAAAAATAAGAAGAGCATTTTGATATTGGAGGAAAAAGAACTTGATGAGGTTATGTGTCTCTTCCTTGTTAGTGATATGTGATCTTGAGGCTTTTAGCTTCAGTTTAATTTTAAGCAAATCCATTGTAATAACAATTTAACAAATTTACATAAAGTTATGTGTAATTGTATCATCTTGTTGATCAATCTCAATTATGCATCTTTATTGCATATTGTATTTTCCAGGTCTTTCTAATTTTGTCTCGTTTTGTTCTTAAGAAAAAAAAAATCTGGATAGAAATTTTAATTTGACAATGCTTGATCTTGATTTGTTATATTTATTCTCTAATAAATTTATTACTTTGTTCTTTCTTTGTTGATGTGCTGTATATAGGATTCCTCATCTGTACTTTTTTCCGATTTTAATAAATTGCTTAGTTGACCATACCCTTATCACTCTCTGTAATTTAAGAGATAATGTGTGACATTCAAAGGTCACTCAGCTCTCTAGAGCTGCCTAAATCTGATTTGTCTGTTAATATTGATGATGATAATCACCATTTTCTGATCATATCTACCGATCTGCTTTTGATGGGAACTTTCACCTACCCGCTTTATTCTTTCCGGTGTTTGTCAAAAGATTCCTCATGATGTCCGGGGGGCATTGCAGTGAAGGTTTGATGTGTTGTATACTGCTTAGAACTTTTAAAAACCCCCAAGGTAGTAAGTCTTCAATTTTTTTGAAGCTCTTGTCCTGAAAATTATTTCCAGCCTTTTTGACTTTGTGGGGGGGGGAGTGGGAACAGGAACTTCTGTTGTGACCTTGAGCATTATTGGCCTTTTGGTTTGTAGTTTCTTTGAGACAATTGGAGAAAGCAACTTTTTTTAATAGCTATCTGGTTTTGCATCAAGCACCTCAAGTTTAGAATCTGATGTTCTGGGTGAACATCCTTTTGACCACTAATTTGTCCCCGTTAACAGTAATCTCTTGATTGTTTCAGTTTTCGTAAAGATTAATTAAGATAATGGAAGTTGCTACCTTAGGTTGCTTAAAAGAAGACACGAGTACTTTAAGAGAAAGAAAGATAAACAAGAGTTGAAGGGCCCAGTGAATCCCACAGCAGTGGAACCAGTTGAAACTTTGCTTATCTTTTACATAGGTTCTTTGCTTCTTTCTTACAGATATTCTCTTCCCATCTCTTTCAAAGTTCTGATTTTGTAAATAGAGTTTCGCATTGCATACTAATGATGTCATTGCATTACATTACAGTCCCTTTTACCTTGATGACTCTTCCACAAACAATGACTGAAACAGACAATTTGATTGAAGAAGTGCTTATCTTGTGGACCCATTAACCATTGCATTTCTGTATGTTATTCGTGGAATCATTCATTAGTTTTCTTGATTGGAATGGACATGAGGATGATTGCTGCAAATGGCTGGTTTTTTGGGTTTGATTTTGTCGCTTTTGGTACAGTCATTTCCCCAATTATTGATGCAGCTCGGGTAAAACCAATTATACATAATGAATTAGCTAACCACTGCTTTTATACCATGGTTTAAGTGCTCCTCTGAGCATCTTTTGAGTTGTTGTATCGTCCCTGGCTGCTTCTCGAGCAAAAAATGAAAGTGTACAGAGTTTAAATCCATGAACGAAGGATGCTCGCATATGGGATGGATCTATTACGGTTGTTCTAATCAAACTGTATATACAAGAGGGCTTCAGAGTGGCAGAGGTGCATTTTTGTGATGGAAATGAAAGAGTTTTGGGGGGTTTGGTCCTCGTATATTCGAAGTAGTGAGTGCAAAGACATGGAGAATCTCCAAGGTGTTGTGGAAAAGGACGGAGGAGAAGATTTTGGTTTTAAAAATTATGAAAAGAAAAAAAAAAACGAACAACAACTTTGACATGCCCTCCATGGGAAGTGGGGTTGAAGGATGAAGGGAATCAGACAATAAAGAGCGATTTTTTTGTCTGCACTCAAATGTTTCCTTCGTTTCTTTGTTTGTGTAGGCTGCTGCATGTTGATATGATAAATGTCCTATGCTGGATCCTTGCTGAAAAAGAAGAGGATGAGAATGAGATGCTGACCGCTGGTGCATGTACCCTCTTATCTCCTAGGCTCGAACACACTGCAAATTCTAAGTGACAACATCTGAATTCTGATCCACGTCAGGCCACTGAATAAAGTATATAGTGATTTAATTATTTTTTTAAATTTTTTTTTTATTTTTGATATAAACAAACAAAACGATAATTATTTGTCATTGAAGATCTACCTACAAGTTTACCCTTTTTTTTCTTTTCTTGAACAATTAAATATGGCTAAATCCTGCGCACATAAAAAGTGCATCGTGTACTGAGGCTTCTGACCCAATGGTTTTGATAGGGTTTTCCTGTTTCTGCATTTTAGGTTCAAGCTTTAATCTGCATGTCTGTCACTCTTGCAGTGTTTTATTTGCCTACTGGGCTTGCAAGGTGTTCAGTGGGTTCAGGGATTAGTCATGGTGCGTGTATGCTGGTCCGGACACCCCAAATTATAAAAAAAAAAAGTGCACAATTTCTAGGAAACAATTTCAATAGCATAATGAACACTTATTTCTGGGAAACAATTTCTTTTTTTTCTTTTTATTAATTTCTCATATTCATTTCGGTCGCCTTTTTCACTTTGTCCTTTTCAAGAAGATTATATCTTGCTTTCACTGAAATTGATACCCAATGAGACCATAATACGTTAACAAAACACAAATTAAATAATTGACACCACTAATAACTTAATATCATGCTTGTAACGATTTTTGTTGTTTTCTTGATTAGGCTGGCTGGCCGCCGCAATGGCTGCCGCCTCTATCCTTGTCTATTGTTTTAAGAGGATAAACATAAAAATATATTAAAATAATATTTTTTATTTTAAAAAAATATTTTTAATATTATCATATAAAAATATAAAAAATTAAATTTTTAATAAATACAGCTTTAACCGCGTTGCTAAATATGCCTCACCCTACCTAAGCCAATGAGCTTCTCACGCATGCACATCAGGTTTTCTCTTGGCGTATTTTAGCAAAACTGTTTTTTTATGCGTATGGTAGCTTTGATTTTGCTAGCAAAACTGTTTTTTAAGGAGTTATTTATTAGCATAGCCATTTTAACAAAATTAACAATTACTAGTACAAATAATTGTTTTTTATTTTCGTTCAGCAGAAAATTCTGGTAATAGCCTATTTGACTAGGAAAGTCAAGATACTTTTTAGGGATTTTTTTTTATAGATTTCCAATACAAGTTTTGCACGGTTTTTCAATAAAAAAAATATAAACAATACAGTTTTTTTATATTTTCATTTTTAGTTGGTGTTGTAAATTTAATTTTTATTATAAATATAATAATAAAAAAATTAGTTAATAATATAACTTCTTCATGTTAATTTTTAAATTAAAAAAATAATATTTTCTAATTAGATTGTCACAGATAAAAAATATTAAGATGATTATTTTAAATTATGGTTTTGATTTTTTATAAAAAAAATAATACAATTGAAATCTTGGTTTTTTTTAAAAAAAATGAACGCATTTTTAATTTTTTTATTGAAAAAAAAGGAAAAATAAGAAAAATAATTTTATATCACTAAACACAACACTAGTTACTTCAAGAAAAATAATCATATTTAAGAGTAGATTATATGAACGAGATGACATAAAAACAGTGACGAGTGATAAATAGTTTTTTTTTAGATTAACGTGGGTGTTCGGGCTAATTTGCGCATACCTCGACTAATCTTACAGGTTCTGAAGTTAACAATCATGTAAGTTTCCAATAGTCGTCATATTAACAATCACATGACTCAAACCTGAATCACAGAAAAAACAAACTTTTTAATCTTAAATTCTTATTATTGAAGCACCTACAAGATAGTGACTAGATCACAGTAGCCATCATAAATAGTTGTTCATGGCGACAGAGGTCACCCATGCTACTGCTCTGCTTTCTCCATCAATCTGCTTAAACACTCTTTCCAATCTGAAGAAACCTTCTCTTCTCAATTATAAAATAAAGCAGACAATTGTTTATAATGTAGTTGCTAATGTAAAATAAAACAAGATCGAAGATGATGGCATGCTCGGAATTTTTTTAAAAAAAATTGGATGTTTCCTGGGCAATAAATTATTCCATTTTATTTCACATTTCTTTACTACATATCTCAGGAGCTTCTTGTGTATACTGAATAGGCGGTAATGGATAATAATGAAAATGAAAATCCTAAAAAGATAAAAGAGTCCCTAACAATATGTTTAATATATATTTTTCTTGTTTTTAAGAATAATTTAGTTATTTGATTTTTTTGAAGACAAAATACAAAAGGATCAAGAAGCTCATGGATGCTAGGCTAATTCTTTTTTTGTTTTTTTAGAGTAATTAAGGTTTTTTACTGAGTTAAAACGGTAAAAAAACCTATTTAACTATGGTTAATTTAATAATTTCAAATAAACCTATTTAACTATGCTAGGCTAATCCCTAATTTGCTTTTCCTTGACTTGTATTATAGAGGGCAAAAAAATTATTATTTTATAATAATTTACAGTGCAATAAATCTTCATACACGGTATAACAATAATGCCTCTTAGGTTTTTTTTTTTTGAGTAATTAAGGTTTTTCACTAAGCTAAAACGGTAAAAAGACCTATTTAACTATGATTAATTTGATAATTTAAAATTATTGGGTTTTATTTTCTAGTTCCAAATCAGTGCTCGAGAAGCATACCAAAAAAGTTGATTAGAAAATGACTTGGTATGCTTCTCGAGCACTGAAAAAATTTTAGACATGTCTTCCAAATCATTTGTTTTTCAAATGGAAGACATGTCTTCGCTCCAGTTTCTGATCATCTTTGGCGACCAAAAAATTTGGGTTGGAGTTTTAAGAACTTTAAACTCTATTTTCAACTTGTTTTCACCTAGACACACAGAAAAACACAATGGAAACCTTTTAAAATCCATTTTCAATTCTAAAAACAACGTTTAAACTCTCTAAAAAAAGAGTTAAATGAATAAAAAAAAAGTTTTAAGACTCTTATCTATTTTTCCAGCATGTTTAAAGGAAAACATTATCTCTATTGAACTCTTTGGAAAAGACAAACATAGACACCAAATCAACTTTTTTTTAGTGGCTGAAACGTCGCCATCCATTCACTTTATCTCTCCTCGATATTTTTTGATGACTTTCTTTCCTCTCTTAATATTTAGGAACTGATATGTAAAAATATGAAGTTTAGGTATGAAAGTGAAATTCCAAAACAACAAAGACCAAAAAATAGATAAGCTAAAACTTTAGGGAGCAAATTAGATTTTTATGTGACAATATGCAAATTGGGTCTTTTTTATTTGTTTTTGTTAAATTTTATCCTTTCTTATTTTAATTCATTTTTTAAATACCAAAAAAGTTTTATTTTACAAAATTGACATTAATATTCTTCAACATTTTGTATATGTGAGAGAATGTAAATTGAAAGAAAGCAATATGTAAAATCATGCTAATGTAACTTGGTATGATGAAATTGCAAATAAAAAAAAATTGATGATTTAAATGAAAAAATCACAAAAGTATTCATACAAACCCTGCAATGAATAGTGGCATTAAGTCATCAGAAACAATGTTCAGGGCATTGTTTCTTGTTCTAGTTCTTATAGTATATTTGGTAATAGTAAATAAATCACCCAAGTTAATCGATTAAACCCTTGACCTGAGTTTTAAGACCAAGATAACCTTATAGAAAAGAAACCGAAACAAATTGTGAAGCTTAATTCCCAATCAACCCAATATTGAATGATGAAATTAAAAAAAAAACTTAGGTAACTAGGCTAACTCATGACTCGAGTCATGAAACCGTGATAAACTTGTAGAAAGCAAATAAAAAAAATTATGAAACTCAATTCTCACTCAACCTAATATTGAATGATTAAATTGAGAAAAAATCAATTAATAAAAAATATCTCAAGTTAACCTTGTTGAACCTGTCAAACTCGGGTCATGAGATCGGAATAACTCTATAGAAAGAAAATTAAAAGAAATTATGAAGTTAAATTCTCAATCAACCTAATATTCAAGGATAAAATTGAAAAAAAATTCAATTAAAAAAAGGACAAAAAAAACTCAAGTTGGCCTGGCTAGTCTATAAAACTCGCGTCTCGGGTCATCAGATCATAAATAAATCACGAAAAGAAAATAAAAAAAAATATGAAGCTCATTTCTCAATCAAACTAACATTGAAGGATGAATTTGAGAAAAAAAATCAATTAAAAAAAGCTCTAAAAAATAATTTGAGCAAACTCAAGTTAATCTACCAAACCTGGATCATGAGACTAGGATAAATCTATAGAAAGTATAACAAAAAAATTATGAAGTTCAATACCTATCAAATCCAATGTTGGAAAATAAAATTGAAAAAAATACTTGAAGACCAAATTGAAAAAGTCCAAAACATTTCATTGTTCATTGCTATATTGAAATGACAATGTCTTTTAGCATATATTAATAATAATTAATAATGTTCATGGCTTGTTTAGAAGACTGTATAAAAGGAAAAAAACAGATATGTCATTGATAAATCTAAAATTAATGTGAGGAAAAAACCCCTAAAAACCCTAAAAACCCTAAAAACATCCTTATAGGCTCAAGCTACCACGCTCGAGCCCAACTACTACCAAGGTGCATGGGCTCAGGCATAGGAGCCCAAGACCATGTTAGGCACATGCCTAGCTGGTGCTAAGTGTGTTGCCCACCACTATTGGTGCTAGGCATGCACCCTAGCAACTTTACAGGCTTGGGCTGTCATGCCCGAGCCCAACATGCTATCATGCTCAGCTGCTGCTGGGCATGCATCCTGGAACCCCCACGGGTTTGGGCGCGGCAGCCCGAGCCCAACATGTTTGAGTCTAGACAGTGTGTCTAGGTCTATTTTTCATCTCTAATAGGCTCAAATAACTTGCCCAAGCCCAACACTTCCTTGAAAAAAAAATTCAGGATCCTACGCGGGTGTCTCGATATTTTATATTGATCCAATACGTATTATTTTAAGTAGAATACAACTTAAAATATTAAAAGGGTAAAATTACACTTTAACCTCTCATCTCCACAAAAAAAAAAAAAAAGAGACTAATGAGCTATAAATACACTATGACTCCTTCAAACTCAAGGTTTACAATCTCTTTATTCTTAACATTTTCAGCATATATATTTTCAGAGTCTATCTCTCTAAAATATCATTGTATTTTCTCTATCTATAAAGTTACTGATTTAAACATCAGAGAGTCCTCACATCCATTAAAAAAGATCTTTTGGAGGTACCAGGTACCGACTACCAGACACATTGACTTATAAGACATAACCAGCTGCTAGCTACTAGTCAATTAAGCTTTTCATATCAAGCCAGAAGACATCTTGGCTAGGAAAAATGAATCAAATTTCTTAAACTAGAGGATAAATCAGTTATTCAACATATAAACTTTATTGGCTTACCCTAAACTATTTGAATATTTTAGAACCTCATCAGCTATGACCAAATACCAGTCACCTTGGCTTATAAGACATAACCAGCTGCTAACTACTGGCCAATTAAGCTATTCATATCAAGCCAGCAGACATTTTGGCTAGGAAAAACGGATCAAATTTCTTAAACTAAGGGATAAATCAATTATCTAATATATAAACCTTATCGGCTTATCCTAAGCTATTTGAATATTTTAGGACCTTATCAACCATAACTCTTGTTCATAATTTTGATTTATTTTCAAGCAAAAAATATATTTTAGTTAGATACGATATTACAGCAACTACACAAAAATCAATATCCTAATAAAATAGAATGGAGGAGACAAATCCATGTAGCCACCCCAATTAATATGGAATAATATTTCAGTTGAATAACTTGAATTATTGGGTTTTACATACTTTTACCACCTAATATGATGGGAAACAAACAAGAATGGCTGCAATGACTGACAAAGGACAAAATCATCATATGATCAAGAACATGCACAGGAATCAAAATGCAATGACCCGAATTTAATTTCATTTGACATAGAATAGAAAAGTTGTAAAGAAGTATGTTGCACTATTATAGAGGAGTACTGCACATGAGATAACAAAGGAACTGCTATCACCCAAAATCAACCGGCCCAACTCTTTTAACTTAATTGAAGATTAAAAAAGAAAAGAGTTCCACTTGCATTTTATGCAAAAACAAAAGAAAAAAAACCAGAAAAATATCAAATGTAAATCCTACTTGTGGGACTATGTCAAGAGCTTCCACATAAATGAAGGCAAAAAATCAACTTCTTTCCATTTCAGCCCTCAACCTTTCAATTTATTCAACTAAGTCCATAATTGAATTTTGATTATAATAATCAATTCAATATCACCCCTACCAACTCTTAAAATGACCCTCTAAGTTTAATGTTTTTATCAACTTGGTCCTTGGCCTTAAATATTTTCAATTTTGTCTCTGATTGACCTTCAAACTTCTAATTTCTTCAATTTCATCCCTAATTACACTTAATTAGGTCCTTGAATTCACGTGTCTTTTACAAAAACGTCCATGGTCTTTAATTTCTTTGATTTGGCCCATAATCGACCTCAACACTTTCATTTTCTTATAATTTTGTCATTGATTTCACCCAGTTGAGTTTGGAAAAATTAAATCACATTCTCTAAAATTCCAAACTTCTCAATTAAGGTCAAATTAAGCTTCCATACTTAATTTTTCACCAATTACATCCCTAATAAAATTAATTTGACCCATTAAAAGCCTAATTAAGTCGAAGCACTTGATTAATTCTTTTAATTTGATCCCAATTAATTTTAGAATTTAATTAAACCTTTAATTAGGTCTATGATTAAATCAAATTTGCCTATTAAAAATCTAATTAAGTTCTCGAATTTAATTTTTATGCAAATTTATCTGATAATCATTTAATTTAATCTTAAATTTTTATTATTTTTCAATCTTTGGTATAATATGGTACTATTAGACTTGGTTCCTCCAAGCATTTGATACCCTTTTCAACCTATTCATGCCAAGTTGCTAGTTTTTTTTTTAAAAAAAGAAAAGACAATTTTAGAGGGAACCCGAAATTGAGTTATGATATTCACCTAAATTTTATTTTTATAGGGCTTTGATGTAATCTAGTTTTTATTACACAATTTAAATTTTAAGTTATTTTATTTCTAATTTTTTCGTGATGAGTGTTTATCTTTGATCTTATTTCTTGCTGGATATTTTTGATCTATTGAATCATAATGAAACTGAGAGATAATTTTTATTAGAAGCTTTCAGGATTAAACACCATTAGTTGAGTGAAAGATACAGATACTTTATCATGATTAGTGTGATTTTAGATTAAAACAATTCAAAAAACTTAATGAATCTTCAATTAATTTAATTTACATAGAAATATTTTGAATTATTAGATGGAGATTTTTTTAATGTTTTTAGAGAGAAAACATTGAATAATTAAGAGATATTTTAACTATCAACATGAAGATTTGGAATTTTTTTAATAAGGAATAATAAATTATGTGAGATTAACTAGGTGAAATCAAAAGCTCTATATTTATTTTTATTATCTATACAACCTTAAGTTTTATTCTTTGTTTTTTTTTAATTTACTTTTGTCAAACAGTTTAGTTTAAATTAGATGGTCAATTCTATAAAGTTTTGGTTTTATTTTTAAATAGTAATTAATGTGATAAATCTCAATACTCAATAACATGATTAATCCTACTTGACACTTTTTTCTTCACAAAAACATTACTAAATGTTGTGTTTTTATTCATTTGCAAAGATTTATCACATCACATCAGATCACCTTTTCTCTTTCTCAAACTCAAAGACTACTATATAAAGAAAATGAAGTTTTCAATTAAAACATATAATGGGAAAACTAAAGGTGCCAAAAAAAATTATAAAAAATCTTAAGACAAAATTTTGAGAAAAGGCGATGACAACATAACAAAAAAAAAGGATGCATATTCTTTTATTGTCAAATTTGATCTCCAAATATTTAGTTTTTGTTAACCAACAAAACTAAATCCTACATTGCCAAATCAAACATTAATTTAATGTCAGAATATCTTTTTGACATCTTAAGAACTTTATAAAAAGCTATTTAAAATAAGTTATAAGCCTGAAATCCTATTGAACTCAATTTGCAAGGACTCAATTGAAAAAATGGCTAAAAAATTTAAATTCCAATAAAAAAAATACAAATCACTGAAGAATGATTTGGAAAGAAATTCATGTTCAAATAAAAAAAATCATTTAATTTTTTTAATGTAATGTAGTTAAAAAAAAAAACTAAGTCTGCTTAGCCTTTCACGTGGAGAAAGTCTTAATGCATTATGGATTGTTACAGTGCATTGATGATTTTTCTCTTCATAATTACAAGGAAAGGGCTGAGTTTTTTAGGGCAAAATGATATTTTTATAAGATTCAAATGGCATTACCAATTTGTCTGGGGATAGATCGGTCTCTTCATATTTTTAATTAACAATGGAATTACTAATCTACCCTTTAAAAACAAAAATTATAACCTATAGGTAAGAGGCATTTTTTATTTTTAATTTTTGTTGAATAATGTAATTACTTATCGACCCTTGCATTTTTGTTTTTCTTAAATTGGGGTCCGAGGGTGTTTTTATCATTTCACCTTGGCTTTTATGTAATAGTCAATTAGAGTTAGGGGCAATTAAGTCTTTTAATATATATAAAATATATTTTAAAAGAAAAAGTTGCATGCGTCGTTGAGTGGGAGAAGCTCGTGCCTTTTAGAAGGCGTGTATGAGCTCCTCCGACTGTCAAACACTACCTTCCACGACGGCGTTAAAGCACTGAGAGTAGGGGTGAGCAAAAAAACTGAAAAACCGATTAAACCGAGAAAACCGAAAAAACAATAACCGAAAAAACCGAACCGTGAAAAAAAACCGATTAAGATTTTAAAAAAACCGATCGGTTCGGTTTGGTTTTGGTTTTATAAACCTGAAAACGAAAAAACAGAACCGAGCCAAACCCAAATAAAAAAACCCTGAAAAAACCGAGCCAAACCGGTTTGAACCTGTTTTGTCCTAAAAAACCGAACCGAACTGAAACCGGTTGGTTTGAACCGGTTTCGGTTCGGTTTCAGTTTTTTTTGTTTTAAAAAAAAATTCGGTGTTACTTTTTTTTGATAAAAATCAAACCGAACCGAAAATGATCACCCCTAACTGAGAGCTTTCTAGTGATGGCGTGCATGGTGGTGGATGAATGGTGTGGCTCTAATGGGCTTTTTTGCCCTCCTCCCTATTTTCCCTCTCTTATCTTTGGCAAAGTACATAAGCTTCCTTTCATTTGTTTTTTTATACAATGTGATCATAATTCTTTTGATTTCCATCTATTTTGTTTTTTTTTTCTCTTGCAAGTTTTTTTTTCAATTTCTTTCCTATCATTTGATTTAATTTATTTTTTTATTTCAGATTTGGTCCTCATTTTTTTCATTGTTGTTTATTTTATTATTATTCTTTTCCTAATTCAATTTTATTTTCAATTTCATTTCTCAATACTAAGGATTGCAATTCAATATAAATTCGATGGTTGCTGCCTCGACCCAATTTGTCTCACTCCGAATGGATTGGTGTTTTTTGAATAAACCTTTTTCGATGAGTAATGAATAAGGTATGAATATTATCTAAACATACCCGAAACCCGCACGAACATAACCCAAATTGTATATTTATATTATACAAATATATTTGTTTAACATTTAGATTTTTTAAATACAATGTGATAAATACATATATTGATATTGATATAAAACACATATATGTGCATACTATTTATTATTTTATAGATTAATACTTTCACACACACACACACACACTGGATTTATATATTAGTTAATTTATTTTTTATTTAATAATAAATAATTACGAGATAATAAATATCCATGTAGATAAATAATTTAGTCCCTCAATATTAGATATTATAATTTAATCTAACTCGATGAATACAGGCTTGAACGAGTCAATATTTTTGTTATGGTTACCTTACCCAATAGGTAATGGATAGGGTATATATATTATCATAATTGACCCGAAACCTGCACAAAATTAACATGAAATGTATATTTATATTATATAGATATATTTGTTAAATATTTTCATTTTTTAATGCAATATGCATTTACATATCTATTGACATAAAATTATAATTTAATACATGCACACACACTTCAAATATATATATATATATTATTTTAATTTTTATTGGATAATAAATAATAGTCAGATGATTAATACCCATATGAATACCCAAAATCTGATTGATAGTTTTTGAATATATAAATTTCTTATCTGTTAGGTAACAAATATAGTATAAATATTAAGAAATCTGACACACAATTAATCATTATAATCCATACTCAACATTTGATTTGATTTATTTTTGTGTTAAATTTTATTTGCTTTCTTTTTATTGCCTTTTACTTTGTTTTGGTTCCTTTTTTTACTGCTTTTTTTCTCTCTAATTTCATACCTTGGTGTTTTGTGATTGAGAATTTTACTTCATTATTTTTTGGGGTTTACTTTCAATGGGTTTAGTCCCGAGTTCATGACTAAGATTACAAGTTTTGAATATTAATACAGATTAACCTCAATCTTTTTTTAGGTTTTTTTTATTGAATTTGTCTTCTTTTTTTTCCAGCCTCATCCTTCTATATTTGATTTATTAGCAATTGATCTTCATGTTTTTTTTTCCACTTTCCTTTCTATAGGATTATCTCAATTCTATGCTTATGATCACGAGGTTAACATGCTAGCCTAATTTTACTAGGATCATTTGTTTTTTCATAGTTTTTTTAAAATTTTTTAGTTTTGCCCTCCAACATTGGATTGTTTGATAATTAAGTTTTCAATTTTCTTTTGACAGGGTTACTCCAGTGTCACGGTCAAGTCATAAATTTTGCATGCTAACCTGGATGGATTCAGGTTGTTTTTTTAACCTTTTTTTCTTTGCATATTTTTTCATTTTTCATTTCATATTATCGATATTATACGGGCTTATTGACTCGGGTTAAGTCAATGACCTGAGTATCAATTTTCTCTTCTTCTTTAAGAACACTTTCATCGCATTGACTTTCCTTTACTATATAAAAACAATTGGGTTAGCCCATGACATAGCGTTAGTCACCTTTCTATTTATAATATAATTAATGATCGTATAGTCCCTTAGATAGTATTTGGTTATTGTCTTGGGATATAATAGACAGAGACAATGGAGACAGGAGACAAGATATAAAAGAAGACATATATAAAATTGTGTTTGATAGTGATGTACAAGACAAATTATTGTCTTTGTATCCTATCTGGTCACGGTGGACAAAAAATAATAAAATATGAAAAAATTTATTTTACCCTTAATATTTATTGTTGTCAAACTTATATATTTTAAAAAATAATTAGATATTTTTTTTACTTTAGTTTATATTAAGTGTTAAAATTAATAATATTATAATAACCCTAATTATAAAATTAGAATTGACTTGACTGGTTCACCCGAGGCATGAACTGGTCATAGTTTAAGAAAAAATAGAGGAAATATTGACTCGACTTGACTCTGTCAAAAACCTTGGTCAACCTGGGATAAAACAAG
>Ga0307510_10002495_pt1 | contig 20966 bp, 22 predicted proteins | sample 12_EM_MG_FD_207224 | JGI IMG/M metagenome (GOLD analysis project Ga0307510, IMG submission 207224) | Populus trichocarpa ectomycorrhiza microbial communities from riparian zone in the Pacific Northwest, United States - 12_EM | ecosystem: Host-associated > Plants > Roots > Unclassified | place... | reverse complement strand
GTTGAGTATCACCCCAATACTGTATATTCTGTGAAGATACAACTCACAGCGTGAATTTGAAGATTTCTTCTTGGCGATTGCAAGGTTACAGGGGCCGACCCGACCTTCATTTCATATAGCCAAGTCGCAAGTGTTGTCGAATGACAGGGCCTCTTGGGTAGAAAAGCGCTGATTGAACAAAGACTCCAATGGTCTTCGTGCGACAACACCGGATAGATCGAGGTAGGCCAGAGGTGGTGTAAGACATAGGACAGGAGAAAGGAGGGTGATAAGGGTGAAGAGAGGACGTTAAGGGGGCCTTTTCACAATCGAAGATGCTGCCTTGAGGCGAGATTCATGTGTGCTGTTCGTTGGACAGCCACGATCCTAGCCACAAGCAGGCGATAAGATTAAGGCGTCCGAGAAAAGGGACCGCAGAAGTCAGCTCCAAAATTCCAAGAATAAATGAAGCCATTCGCGATCATCGCACTCAGGTCAACTCCAGTCGGAGGAATCGAGAGGACCCGAAACAGACCCTTAATCGTCACTATAACCGCAGTGGCCGCGGTGCAGGTCAGGAGGCTGGAAAACAGCCGCCTAGCGACACTACAAGGAATGAGTTCACGGTTCGGCGGCAGTTTGGGACACTCACGCCTTGACCAATTGTCTGAATGCCTTGTAGCCGTCAGGAGGCGGCCGCTGAGGAGCGATCAGAGCTGCTGGTTTCCCATATCGATGACGTCAGCAACGATCTTGGCACTAGGAGTGGGAGTGGAACCAGTGAGTGAGAATAATGATCTAGTATCCCCTGAATGAAAGCTTTTAACTCGGACTCGGAAGTACTACAGTCTTGTCATCGATCGACCAGTTGTTGTCATTGCAAAGCAAGAGACAGTTATGGACTTAGCAAAAAGTTCCCTCGATCACGTGTCACCGAAATGCCTGAGCGTGCCTGCGCTGCGGCATTCAGCTTGCTCCGTGATTGCGTGTCTGCTGAACCTTTCGATGAGGCCGTCTAATCCCAAACCATTATGACGACCCTAGGGATTTCGCGGCTGGTGCCTCAGCCCAGGCGAATGTGTTTTAAACACCCAGCTGCTGGGTCTTCATCGCTGGTCTTAAGAATCTACTATCCGCCATTCCCTCACTGGCAGCAACCCGTTCCTACATCCCTTACACCATTGCTCGGCATCCCCCACAATATCAAGGCGTCAATCCTACACCCATGCTCACACTCAACTCCTGGAGACCCAAGAAGTTGGTAGAACAAGGCGACCAACTAATATTAGCAGCCGTTCACGAAATTCACTTGCTGGAAGCTTACGGGGCGGAATTAAGCCAGTCAAGGCGCAATCAAGCCCAGAGCTTGCTTTATCAGTGGGTAAACCTTCCAATCCTGATGCTTTGTTCTAAGATGGGGATTATATAGTGCAAATGACGTCAGACATACCCTGAACAACAAATACTTCCTGGCACGGATAAAACCGGCAAGGCTATATGCCAGGAAAGCCAGCGAAGCGCTCTACACGATCAAGGTTAGCTTTACGGCAAAACTGCAGCCTGAGACGGGATTCGATATTGTCTTTCAGGCCATGCCGGTTCTTCAGGCTGCGCCCCTTCACACCCTTAACAGACCGACCCGTGGGTGATGCCCAACGGCGCTCAATGGAAGCAGAGGGGGGAAATCTGATCCTGCCGAAGGAGTTGAGGAGGCGCGCGAATATCCAAGGTGCACTGATGGTGCGCAAGAGCTGAACCCGCGCGTTGAGTTGGCTATAAGGCCTGCTTCTGCGTGCGACCTTGGTTGGATGAAGATCGGGCGCGCATTGTCGCGCATTAATGTGCTTCGGACCGATTTCTAACGCATTGAGCACCTATCATTTTTAACTCTTTACATTTACATTTAAGTTTTGTTCGAATGTCTACACACCGACGCGACCCCTTCTCACTCGCCATTTACCACTTCCCCATACAATACATTAGACTGATGGCAGCAACACGGGTCACCGATCAAATGGAGTCGCTGTATGGTGCCCACATTTTCGAATATTGAGATGAATCGTCCCCCCTTCTCGCCCAACGTGGAAGGAAGTCGATGACCTACTACTAGTAAACGCTGATTTCTCATCCTAACTCTCGTGTGATCAACGAAGTGTGAACAAAGACCTCATCGGTGATGCTGCTTCGGTTATCATGCCGTTGGCTGATGAAAAATTAGTTAAGTATGCCACGATCGTTCGGACAACCGTTACGGCTTCCTATTTGTGAAGTTATCACGGAATATTCTTTAATGCATTGTATATGCATGCACAGCATTTGATTGTCGGGCCTTCCACGCGTGGTTCTAAACCCTCACTAGCTGTATTGTTTCCAATCGATCGACACGAGTTCAGGCGTTGCATGCTTCCCATGAGGACTCGCCGAGTCTGCGAGGGTGGGACCCCATTTTCTCTTATTTCACCACACAAGCATTTTGGCAAGAAAAAAAAAGGGAAAAGACATAGTATCCTGATTTTCATGAGGATTGAGCCAGAAGAATTGGGCGAGAAATGAGGAGTGGGAATTCCGAACTCAAACTGACCTAGATGTCTTCCGAGGTCTGCGCAATCCTCGGCCACAGCCCTATCCATTCGGTGCTCCTTCCGCAATTTTTTTTGCAACTCACCTGACCCCAGTGCCATCTCCTCTGGGCTATGGAGAGATACGTTGATCGTACCCTAGCGCCCTCCAACTCGCCTTGAGAATCATCGAGCCCCCGGGCCCGCTTTCTTCCTCAAGAACGCGCCACAACCTGCCACGAGCAAGCCAGAGAAGCCTATGCGTATGAGGCTTATGTGATTGGGCCATAGCCATATCAAAGCGAGGTCCGGAGCGCCCAACCGTTCCGTTCCGGGTTCACTCCGACACTGAGTACAGCGGCGCAGTCACTTGCAGCTGCTGTGCTTTTACTCCTCTCTCTGAGCATCTCATCAGCTTTTCTTTTGACAACCTATTATCCCACACCCACCACATTGTTCCCCAGCATTCCCCACGACACAAACGGGCTATCACACCCATGCTCACCTTAGATGCACGGAGGCCTAAGAAATTAGTAGAACGAGGCAAACAAGAAATCTTGGCAGCCGTTCGCTCGCTTGAAGCTTATGGGGCCGAATTAAGCCATTCAAGGCGCAATCAAGCCCAGGGCTTGCTTGCTCAGTGAGGAGGCCTTATGACTATGATGCATTGTCCTACATGGAGCATCTAGTGCAAACGACATTAGGCGGACCTTGAACCACAAATACCTCCTAGCACGAATATAGGTGGCAAGGCTATATGCCAGGAAGGCTGGCGATGCGCTCGGTACGACCCAGGTTGTTTGTACAGCAAGTCCTCAGCTTGAGACTGGATCTGATATTGTCTTTCAGGCCATGCCGGTTCTTCGGGCCGCACCTCTCAACGCCAACACGGTTGTGAGGTCCGAAATCTGACTCTGCCGAGCGAGCTGATGAGGTGCATGCGCTTGATGTGTATTGGCGGTATGCCCAAGCTGCAGTGACTCTGCGCGTTGGTGTTCGATATCGAGCCCGCCTCTGTGCGTGGCCTTGGTTGTTGGATGGAGAAATTTTGGGTGCTGCACGCCCACGGCCTTTGGATTGATTTCTGTTTCTGACGCGTTGAAGCACGTTAAAGATTTTTACTCTGATGTTTTGACCTCATTCACGTTCCCGTCCTTTGTCCCATTTCATCTAGATTAGGTCTTGTACGACTCGTGGATCGATAACTGAGGGCCTAGCGCTGTAATACTGTGCGGGCCGGCCCGCGATGTAATACTGTTTGTGGGCCAGCCCACGACCCTTCAATTTCCTTCCCTCCTATGACTCGCACCCTCTATACCTTCTTGTTTTCCCTTTCTCATGTATATGCGATCCCATATGTTTCACTTTCACTTGAGTGGTATAATCGCTTTATGTGGTTCCCTAAATCTATATGCGTCGTGAGTATTTGGCTGAGTGTGCTTCCAAGTGTGCTTCAGGTTTGACAATCTATCTACTTTTTCCTTGTGTATCTTTGTCTGATTTTTCTCGCCTCTTGACCCACCATATTTGTCTTCGCCTTCGCTGTCACCTTCCCGTTCAACACACAGACGGCCCTCGCGTCCTCACCACCTCTTAGTTTGCTTCACCCCTCTTGCCACGTCCTCGCCTCACGGCTACCTTGTGCACTCGTCACCGTTGCGCATTCTCATCTCCTCAGCCATAGCCTATCGTCCTCAGGAAGGACTTCGAGGCGAAATGTACTCAATTATCTCTTCCTCTTTAGAAACATTATATATATCCATCGCGCGGCCAGGCAGAATAACTCAAATAACAGTGGAGTTGAATGATCATGTACGAAGTCATCCCCATAATTGTTTATATCAACCCTAAGTATGACTCAAATATCCTCAGGACCCAGCCTAGCATGACTAGCATGACTAGCTCCTGCCACAGGTGCGAGTTATGCTGTGTTGCCTTTGACCGAGTCGCTCGAAAGTTAGAGGATATATACCAGAGTGAGTACAGGGGACGACACTCGAGAGCCCGCCCTCACACCATGGGTACAGACAATAGAGGACACAGCGGTTTGAGATAGGTTTCGTGGACGCTAGGAGGAGACTACATTGCACAATAATTGGGATGGCCGATAATTTGACCTCCAGGAAACGGCAATAGAAATAGTAGTGCAGTTTGACCAATCTGGCTGACTCGTCACCTGTGACGCAAAGAAAAATATGGTGTCATGTGCACTATTGCCATCATGATGGGCTGGGGGCTCAGATCAGAGCGCCCGTATGTTTAACGCGCGTTTAACCTAGGACCATGATATCATATACTGCGCACTAACATGCCAGCTTGTCTACTAATATCCGAGGAACACCCTGAGTTTCGGGCTACCAGCGTCTGGGGGTTTATGAGTGAAATTCAATCAGCTGAGAATCATCAATATATACGATGGAAGTGAATGTGCCCGGAGTCTGATGGGAATATTGGGTTAAAGAATTGATGACGTAATGGAAAGGTGTAATGGGCGTGGATTCGAGGTTTTGTGAGAATTGCTTCACTTTGATTTCCGTCCATAGACAACTCTCAAAATTCATCGCTTTTGGTCCGCTCTTGTCGAAATGGCATCTCCTGAGCCGTCAGCGACCGCGTCGCATAGCAACGGCCCAACCTTTCCCTAGAAAACATCCTCGGAAATGATCACGACAAGTTGGAACACCCAGACGTCAAACCGGAGGGTTGGGACGAGGAGGACACAGAACGGGAGGTTGGGCACGGGTACTGCGTCGAGTGCGAAGGTGCGTGGCATCTTCCTTTACCAGTTAGCTGTCCTGTGTAACCGTTACCACCACAGACCAACCGGCAGAGGTGCATTGTGAAAAGTGTGATGATGACTACTGCGAAGTATGCTTCGCAGCACAGCATCGAAAAGGCAGCCGGAAAAGGCACGCCTTAGGTGTCCAGACCCAGGGGAGTGGTTCGTCGAGCGAGCAAAATATATACCACTGCGGTTGACGCTCGGGGAACAGAAGTACTTGCGTTTACTCGATGCGGCACTACAAGTTTCGGAATACACGGACAAAATCGATACCCTGGGATTCGGGCTGAGCAAGGCGAAGTGGATCGTGCATCAGATTCGGGAGCTGTGCGCGATCCTTTCGGGACTCGTACTTGCTGGGGATTACAAGCAGGGCCAGGGGCTGTCCACCGATCGTGATTTCGCTTCGAACGCTGATTTCTATCAAAAAGTGTTTGAGCTTGGTCGGTGACACAAAATCATGAACCCCGACAAGGTGCGGACGACTTATGGGAAGCTTGTCTATCTGCTGCAGGTGTGTGCCACTAAGGGCGTATCCAATATGAGTTGATGCCTCTTACAGGACAGCCAGAGCCCCGAGGTTCGCGAAATGCTCGGATTCTCCTGCGTTGGACCAATAAAGACGGTTCACGGGCTGCTGGAAGTACACGGAGCGCTCGGTCTCCTACGAGACCCGCTCATCACTACAGCTACGCAGGAGATCATCGCGGAGAAGCGAACTGGGCGTGAGACGTGAGATCCAACGCGACATCAGGGCAAAAGAACGTGCGATCGAGACGCTCTCCGCCAAGTACTGCCGAGAACCTCGACTCCCGCAGGAGACGGTTCGGCAAGCGTTGTACAGCATAGGAGACAACCACGCGTTCCTGCGAACGAACCGTGACCCGTGCGATCGCATGATCGGCTACCTGCAGAAGTACTTCCACCCGACGCAAGTGCGGGACAAAAAGGGCGCAGACAGCCTCGCAATTCGCAGTGGGCGTGGCGGCTCGCGTTTATCGCACGACCACGCGAGGCAGTATGCCTTGCGCTCTGGCGTGAAATTCTGCATGGTACGCATTTGCTTTTCCATCCCTCAAGAGTCTTTTACTCGCTCCGATCATCAGACATGTTCCACCTCTGGTCGCTCGCTGAGCAGGACATGCTCTCAGAAACTATCTCGCATCGTCTACGCAACACTGGCCAGGGTTTGAACCGCGTGCAAGCTGCGCCAAAGTCCTCCCGCATGATGCACGCGATTCTCAACCGTGCGCAAAAGAGCCTCGGTGGCTGGGTAGGCTCGTCCGCTATTCACATGGGTGACCACAACGTGCCCAATGCCCTCATGTTCATTGGTATGTTCCTCCCTTCTCTCACAACCCACTCTCCAAGCTCTGTCCACTGAAACCAACGTGCGTTCCCCGCGCGCGCGGACAAGTACTCACAGATCTACTACATCCTCCTGCCCCACTGCCCCACTCTCCCAGCTGCCGACGATGTACAACTCGCCCGCGCTGCGCGCTTAATCGATGCGGAGTATGGCTTCCTCGATGGGCTCAGCGACCTTTTCCGGCACGCGTTCGACGGGAGCAGCGCGGACAATTTCTATCACACTGGGAGTTGTATCGGTGGGCGCCCCACAAGCGCGTAGAGGCAAACGACACAGCATTGTGCACAAATCTTCGCTACGAGGACCGTCATTAAACCAGATAGCGTTGATCGCTTTCTATCTAATGGGGTGGTCGTACAGAAGCCCATTTTCTCCTTTCGTTGATGAAAGCTGTGTCTTTCTTCAGGTCCCGCGCACGGTCTATATTTCGGCACTGGTTCCCTGAAGTCTTGTCTGCCTCATAACCATACGTCGTTAGAACAAGCGGTGCAATATTTCGGGTCACATCCGCACGGAAACGTGGCGCAATGGCCGCAAGCTGCATGCTTGCATTGTGGAGGTGAAGAGTGTGTAGTGACTAACAGATTGAAGCACACCCTTTCTGCAAGGTCACTGGGTGGTTTGTCACCATAGTCTGGTGCGAGGACGTGGTGAACTCGAACTCCCTGCCTCTGTCGGAGACCGCTGCCAAAAGACCCAGTTAGTCACCTCCCGTGGTGTTCTGACAAAATTACAGACCCTGGCGATATGGTGCGTCTCTCGTGGTAAAATTCCGTTCTGTCCTGTCAAGGCGGAAGAGCACGCCCAAGCCACACCACCCTCGACCTGGTCGAGGTCGGTTGATAGCGACTCATTACTTTTGGAACACCCCTCCTTGTCGAGGACCTTTATGTCTGCTACGATCTTTGTCTTGATCCTTAACTGTTTCAATTCTCCTTTTGTCCCTTTCGTCCACTGCCAGTTCTATAGGTTTCCATTCTCGAGACCTCCACCTAACGCGCGATGCTTACTCCCAAGACCTGTCCCCCTATTTACAAGAGTCAAGGATGACTGTCGCATCTCAAGTGTATTGTCCGCGCCTCCCCCTTACTGTGACCCAAGGTCTTAATTGCTTTAAGATCATCTCGCGCGTTTTTGACACACTCGCGCCTACGTTGAACTACGCTCATTCCGCATCTACAAGTCATTATCTGCGCAATCTTGTGCATATTTGCAATATGCTCGCGCATGAAAGAACTCGAGGGGGGCTCTTGGAGTCTAGCCCAATTCCCATCTTGGTTGCCCCGATAACGAAGATGAGCTCCGAACCCCCACGGGAGAAGTACGCACATCATAATCCGATTTTGGAAGGTAGTATATCATTCTCGGGAAGTACGTCTTTCACTCGTCTCGAATAAACGATCGATGATCGAGCCTGGCCCAGTGGGCCCCAGTTGTATGCAAAATCACTTTAAATCAAGACTGCATACTCTGCATTTGCGCTACTGTGATCAATTCTTCTCAGGTCACGACCTGAAAGCGACGTAACAGAAAGAGCGCTATCGCAAGGGCAATTTGAGCTGTCCCTGTTACCGAGTAGTAAGTACCATGAGTTCTTCTGCACATTTATATCTTGATTTGGGCCCTAAATAATGGGCAGTTAGGCTCAAAACCCAGTCCTGATTTGAAACAAAGCACCCAAAAATATGAAAATAGCAGAATAGGAATTTTTTTCACCACATTCCTGCCTAGATTTCAGCAGTTCAGCCGGGTAATCAAAACTCCGCCTCCCATAAACATGTTGGAGATGAGCACTTTGCACCGTAGTCTGGTTTTTGTGTAGCAAAACCCAGTGGAAAAATCTTTATTATTGTATTTGGCATAAATGTTATCTGGACTTAGACTTAATGCTACCCCAGGCGGCGTGCGCGGACAATGGTCCATTTCGGTTTAGTCAAGGTTATTACGTAATTATTTGCCCTCGTGAAATTTTTTCAAGAAATTTATTCACGGTTTTCGCGTGCAAAAACCATGTTGACGTTGGGAAATGAGACCGATAGATCTCCGATCTCCAGACTGGCAAATCTTCCATTTTCCATCTGAATGTGGGTGCCCCAGTGCCCCGCCTCAATGTTCCCCTAACTGCGCATTCACCTCAATGCCTTTATTCACTTTTCCCAGCTTCTTTGCCCAAAACTTTATTTTATTTTCTATTGACTATTTGCGACTTCATAAAGCGATGTTTCTCTCCTCCCAATGTTTTGCCAAGCAGATATGCTATCAAGCCCAACTGCTGGGTCTTCACGGTTCAGCTATCTGCCATTCCCTCGGCAACCCATTATCCCATCCATCACATCATCCCTCCGTATACAATTCGTCGCTAATTGCCACGCGATTTCGCGGGAAAGTGAGCGTGATAAAGACATGACTTCACGATCAAGAGAATGACTGCACCGTTCAACTTCACCGGTGTAGGGATGGTACAAGAACTTGGATGATGAATGACTCGGAAATGATGAGAATGTTGTTTGTTTAGTGGACTGCGGAAATGAGGGTAGGTAGGTGCCGAAACGGGGACAGGCCACGCTCGGATTTGCGATACCGAGCACTAGGAGTTTGTTTGATCCGAGATAATGACGCCTAGACTGGAAACCACTCATGCCAAACAAAGCAGTATGACGGTCTCGGCTGGTCGCGATGTGCGTCTCGCTCGCCCTCGCGCTGATCACGTGCCGAGGAATGGGGAAGGCTTGGCTTGGAACATACTAATCGTCACAATGATCACATTGTGCACAGTCCCAAGGCCACGTCACGTCCCATGAGGTGAGAAACCGTTTGTCGCGCGGCAAAAAATGAGGCCGCGGTTCCTTCGGTACTAGGGTTCGGTGCACTCACCTCTTCGCCATGCGCCATGTGGCCCATACCAAATCTGGTGCGACTTCCATTCCTTTTAGCGAGAGGCAGACGTTGGTAAACTGCTGGAAGTCCGCCTCGTCAACAACGTCGGCGAAGATCGAATGAGAGTGACCAGATTCAGAGATTTTGAAGAAGCCTTGACTAGTCTTGGTCTTCCAATTATCAAAGTTGAAAGTTGAGAACCCCTGAGGGAAACATACACTGGGACACTGCACGCTCACTGAGGGGGTCCAGGGACGCCTAAAATGAGAATGGGTAGTACGAGGCTGGTCACATGATACAGGAGTTGCACAGTGCCTTAATGCCGTCGCCGTCGCCGTTGCCAGTGGTCGTCCAGCCTCTGGTTCGCAAACATATATTTCGTTCACCATTCACCCACAGTTTTTTTCCGCTACACACGTAATTTCTAATTATTCGAGTATTTTTCATCTAAAATAACGCAATATATAAAGCAATGTCTCTCTCCTCCCAGCCACCCTCACATCATCCCTCCGTCTCCATAACATCCAAGAGCTAGCGCACACTCATGGTCGCCTTCAGCGCCTGGAGACCCAAGATATTGGTCGAACATGGCAACCAGCAACTATCAGAGGCCCTTCACTTGCTTGCGTCTTACGGGCCTGAGTTAGACCAGCCGAGGCGTGATCAAGCCCGGGGCTTAGTTGATCAGTGAGTGGGCCTTCCAACATTGCACCTCCTGTATGCTGAGACGGGGTCTCCCCAGTGCAAATGACGTCAAGCATACCCTGAACAACAAAAACCTCCTGACACAAATAAAACCAGCAAGGCTCTACTCCAGGAAGGCCAGCGAAGCACTCGAAGCGATCAGAGTTAGTTGCACAGCAAATCCTCTGATTGAGACGGCATCTGATATTGTTTTTCAGGCCATGTCGGTCCTTCAGGCTGTATTCCTTAACATCAACACCCTTAACAGACCGACACGTCTGTGATGTCTGAAATCTGACTCTGCCGAGCGTGATGAGGAGGCGCACGCACTTGATGTGTATTGATGGTGTGCCCGCGCATTTGAGTTCGATATCGGGCCTGCCACTGTGCGTGGCCTTGGTTGCACGGAAAAAAATTACGTGCTGCGCGCCCGCGGCCTTTGGACTGATTCCTGTTTCTGACGCGTTGATCACCCTACATTTTTATTTTTATGTTTAAATCTCATTTACATTTCCGTCCTTGTCCTCAGTCCCTTTTCATTTAGATTAGATCAAGTACGACGGGTGCACGCTCATCGATAAGGCCGGGCGGCGGGCGGTACGATGTAATACTGTACGCGCCGCTACCCTTTCCTTCCTCCTTCCTCCATTGGCCATGACGCTCGCACCCTCTAATACCCTCTATGTCTTCTTATTTTCCTTTTCTCATGCATACGTGATCCCGTATGTTACAATTTTACTTGAGTGGTGTAGTCCCCTTATGGCTTTCCCAAAAAAATTACATGCGTCGTGTGTATTTCGCTGAGTGTGCTATGCTTTGATTAATCCATCTACGTTTTCCTCGACATCTCTGGGTACTTTTGTCTGTGCCTTCTCTCCTTTTAACCTACCATCGTCACCTTCGCATTCACTCTCACCTTCTGTGTCGCCTTCCCCTTCAACGCACAGACAGGTATTGCGTCCTCTCGCCACGTGCTCGCCTCACGGCTGCCTTGTGCACTCGTGACTGTTGCGCATCCTCATCTTCTCACCCATAACCTATCGCTCTTTGGAAGAACTTCGAGTTAAAATGTACTCGATCATGTCTTCCTCTTTAGAAATGTTCTGTTCGCCCATCTCGCGACCAGGCAGAATATCTCAAGTAACAGTCGAGTTGAATGGTCATGTAAGAAATCATCTCAGTGATTGTTCATATCAGTCCTAAGTATGACTCGAGCCGAGCATGGCCAGCATGACTAGCCTTGCAACACTAGTGATGCTAGTTATGCCAGGCTATGTAGCACATGTCATGTTTCCTTTGACTGGGTCGCTCAAAGATTAGAGGAAAAATACCAGAGTAAGTACAGGGGCGAAGCTCGAGAGCTCAAACACCATGAGTAAAGACAATAGAAGACACGGCGGTTTGGGAGTCCCGGACGCTAGGAGGAGACTAGGAGACTGCACTGCATAATAGTTGGGATGGCCGACCTCCAGGAAACGCCAACAGAAAATCGTAGTGCAGTTTGCCCGTCCTGGCCGAGTCACCTGTAACGCAAACTGAAGAAATTGCTTGAATATAGTGTCATGTGCGCTATTGCCATTATGATGAGTTGGGGACTCAGATCGGAGCGCCCACCGCGGCCGTGTGTTTAACGCCCGTTTGTCCTAGGACAATGATATCATGTACTGCGCACTGACATGCCAGCATGCCTACTAACACCTGAGGAAGGAGGAGGCACGGCCACAAGTTTTGAGCTACCAGCGTCTGGGGGGTTGGCAAGTGGCATCACAGCACGTCACTGCGAATAGAACCTACCCTTGCGCGATATTTGGACTCGACTCAGATATGCTAAATATATCGTGCGTGTTTGAATGCAGTCAGTACTGTCACCTGAGAATCGCCTATACGATGGAAGTGAAGACCAAGTCTGATGTGAACCTGAAGTGTTGATGACGTAATGATAATGTGTAATGGGCGTGTTCTCATCGGGATTCGACTTTTTGTGAGAATTGCTTCACTTTGATTTCCGTCCATAGACAACTCTCAAAATTCATCGCTTTTGGCTCGCTCTTGTCGAGATGGCATCTCCCGAGTCGTCAGCGACCGCGTCGCATAGCAACGGCCCAATCTTTTCCCTAGAAAACATCCTCGGAAATGACCACGACAAGTTAGAACATCCAGACGTCAAACCGGAGGGTTGGGACGAGGAGGACACAGAGCGGGAGGTTGGGCACGGGTACTGCGTCGAGTGCGAAGGTGCGTGGCATCTTCCTTTCCCAGTTAGCTGTCCTATGTAACCGTTACCACCACAGACCAACCGGCAGAGGTGCATTGTGAAACATGTGATGATGATTACTGCGAAGTATGCTTCGCAGCACAGCATCGAAAAGGCAGCCGGAAAAGGCACGCCGCGAAGCCCCTGGCAGATGGGGAGAAAATGCCAAGCAAGCCTGCCAAAAATGGCGTGGCCAATGGCAAACCGAACGGGCAGGATGTGCGCTCTTTGCGTCTATCTTCGGGGGGACTGTTTTGACGTTTTCTTGGCGCAGGTGGAGATGGAGGATGGCGAGGCAGACGACGTTCCAGAGGCTACTCCACCATCTGAGCCAGTATCCGACATCGTGCTCAGCTCACAACCGGCCTTAGGTTCAGACCCAGGGGAGTGGTTCGTCGAGCGAGCAAAATATATACCACTGCGGTTGACGCTCGGGGAACGGAAGTACTTGCGTTTACTCGATGCGGCACTACAAGTTTCGGAATACACGGACAAAATCGATACCCTAGGATTCGGGCTGAGCAAGGCGAAGCGGATCGTGCATCAGATTCGGGAGCTGTGCGCGATCCTTTCTGGACTCGTGCTTGCTGCGGATTACAAGCAGGGCCAGGAACTGTTCACCGATCGTGATTTCGCTTCGAACGCTGATTTCTATCAAAAAGTGTTCGAGCTCGGTCGGCGACACAAAATCATGAACCCCGACAAGATGCGGACGACTTATGGGAAGCTCGTCTATCTGCTGCAGGTGTGTGTCACTAAAGGCGTATCCAACATGTGTTGATACCTCTTCCAGGACAGCCAAAGCCCCGAGGTTCGCGAAATGCTCGGATTCTCCTGCGTTGGACCAATAAAGACGGTTCATGGATTGTTGGAAGCACACGGAGCGCTCGATCTTCTACGAGACCCACTCATCACTACGGCTACGCAGGAGATCGTCGCGGAGAAGCGAACTAGGCGAGAGATCCAGCGCGACATCAGGGCAAAAGAACGTGCGATCGAGACGCTCTCCACCAAGTACTGCCGAGAACCTCGACTCCCGCAGGAGACGGTTCGGCAAGCATTGTACAGCATAGGAGACAACCACGCGTTCCTGCGGACGAACCGTGACCCGTGCGATCGCATGATCGGCTACCTGCAGAAGTACTTCCACCCGACGCAAGTGCGGGACAAAAAGGGCGCAGACAGCCTCGCAATTCGCAGTGGGCGTGGCGGCTCACGTTTATCGCACGACCACGCGAGGCAGTTTGTCTACGTCGTGCAAAGCCTTGCGCTCTGGCGTGAAATTCTGCATGGTACGCTTTTTGTTTTTCAAGGATCTTTCTTACTCATTCGCTCCGATCATCAGACATGTTCCACCTGTGGTCGCTCGCTGAGCAAGACCTGCTCTCAGAGACTATCTCGTACCGTCTACGCGACACAGGCCAGGGTTTGAACCGCGTGCAAGCCGCGCCGAAAACCTCCCGGATGATGCACGCGATTCTCAACCGTGCGCAAAAGAGCCTCGGTGGCTGGGTGGGCTCGTCCGTTATTCACATGGGTGACCACAACGTGCCCAATGCCCTCATGTTCATCGGTATGTCCCTCCCCCCTTCTCTCACAACCCGATCTCCAAGCTCTGTCCACTGAAACCATCGTGCGTTCCCCGCGTACGCAGACAAATACTCACAGATCTACCGCATCCTCCTGCCCATCTGCAACACACTCTCCCAGCTGCCGACGCTGTACACCTCGCCCGCGCTGTGCGCGTACGTCGATGCGGAGTATGGTTCCCTCGACGGGCTCTACGTCGCCATCCTCAGCGACTTTTTCCGACACGCGTTCGATGGGAGCGGCGCGGACAATTTCTATGACGCGGGGAGCTGCATTGATGGTCGCCTCACGAGCGCGTGGAATTGGTGCTCGTCGCTCGAGAAGAAGCGGTATTTCCACGTGTTCCTGCTCACTGGTGCGTCTGATACCCCCATATCTATTGTCTGTCTTTGCTCATCGCTCTTGGCGTGCAGGCTTCAACGGGTTTGATGGCGAGTGGTAGACGGCTTTAGCCTGTAGACGCGGATGCGGATGGTATCATACTTACACCTACTGGTAGATGGCTGCTGAGCCCTCTCACCATGCTGAGTATTCCGCATCCACACATAGAATCATTGGATATCAACGCATATTAGACCTAGATCAGAGTCATAGACCATACGACCAATGAGATGCCATGGCGTTGCGCCGCACCCTTTTGACATTTCTTTTCTCCGATTACTGAACTTCCCAACGTACACGGAGCAAATACTGTACATGTATATCATGACGCTGTAGCCTCTGCAGCCGCTCCCTCCGCCGCCGCCGCCGGGGCATCTCATTGTTTTTCCCCAGGTGCCACCGCCGCAACTACGGCGTCATTTCGGCGTCTCGCAGCGGCAACAACGTCGAGCACGCCCGCCAGCCCGGAGCGCCATCCCGCAAGTCCCTCGACCAGCAACGCCCACTCTTGCGGCCCAAACGCGCGGGCTGTGGCACGCGTCACGCGTAATGTCTGCGTAGGCTGTGCGAGCTTGCCTGTTAGGAGACCCGCTCGGATCGCTGTGCGTGGGCAAACCAAAAGACCAATATGAGTCTGCGTCAGTAGCTGGTAGAGAGAGGTGGGGCAGACGAACCATCGATGACCCAGCGCTCGACTTCAGTCGGGGCCACCTGAAGCGTCGCGGCAACTTGCGCGTATGGCAGGTCCTGCCCGATGTTCTGAAAGCCAAGATCTGCGAGGGCCAGTGGGCGAATTTTGCACTCAAGCTAGGCAGAGTCCAAGCCTATTTTGTTTAGCCACCCCGTGCGTTGATACCGGTTAGTGACGCGAAAAGGGGTATAGACGAGCGGAAGAGGGCTCACACCGAACTTGGAAGACACGTCGGCATGCGCGCGTTGCCAGGCGCGCAGGTCGTCGAGTCCGCCGCTGAGGAATATCCGGAGGAGCGCGAAGAGAGGGTGAGGTTTGGTCGCGAGGACCGCGTCGAGTTTGAACAGCGGGTCAAAGTCTAATACTGTCGGGTTGGACACTGCATTAGCGATCGGGTCTAACGCGGCCGACTGTGCCGATTGAGACACGTGGTCCAGCGAACAAACGTGTGCAAGTTTGTGATGGTAGGCCGTGTCTCTGCTCAGAGGGAAGCAGGGGGTGGGGGAATTAGTGAGTCCAGTGGCAGACGGTACAGGGAAGGACATACGTCTCCCTTGCTTTCGAGAAGCTATCGACGAGGGTCTTCAAGAAGGCGCTCTTCTCTGCAGACGTCCCACTCTTCGAGCCATCTCTCGACCTCCGCGCGCGAAACTTGGAGCACGTGAAGCTCGTCGTTCGAGCTCGCAAGCTCGAGGAGCGCTTTGTAGACCGAGGGACGGAGAGCGGATTCTCTTGGAAGTGTGTTGAAGAGGTTCGATAGGCTTTTTTGAATCGCATATATTTTAAGATGAGGACTATGATATACGAGTGAGACGGAAAACATACATGCAATACTTCGTCGCAGACTCTGCGGTCGAGGAACAGGAGGTCGGACACACGGGTTTTTTGTTTCTGGCGAGTCGATCGGCCATAAAGTTAACAGATGGGCATAGAGCAAGTTGAAGAATCCCTCAATCTCTGTTACAAGAAGGGTGAGAAGAGAGCGGCTTGAGACGGAAGAAAAGGATTAGACGCACCGCGCTGGGTGCCTTCACCCAGCCCCTTGATGCCCTCAAATACGACAGAAAATGCCTCTCTTCGCCGCGCGACATCTTCTGATAAGGGCTCCTGGCCCTCCTCGACTGTGACCTTTTGTTGGATTGATTGGACGTATGGTGTGCATACCGGCTCCGGTCGGCTCAGTGCGATATACCCTGCAAGCTCGGCGATCTGTAGGCACCTTGGTCCTCGAAGGTGCCCTCTGCAAATATTGCGATAGCGTCTGTTCTTGACATTTTTATTTCTTTTATTCTTGATTGTCTCTGCTGCCCGTGGGCAATAACTGTAGAATTGGGGGTCGAACTAACTAACCCCTATCCCGGAATCCCAGTCCCGCACAAATCCAATGCAGGATTAGAATGACTAGAACTTAGATTCTGGGTTATTAGATCTAGAATCAAGTCATAGAACGTCTAGAATTCATATATAAATAAGGGTCCGGTCTAGAGTGACTAGAACGACCAGATCTAGCAACGCTAGCTAGCTGTTGACATTTTGCTGATGGCACATCCGGTGCCATATCTCGGACATACTCATATCATAAGGGAAACTATCCTTGGACTCAGCTTAAATAGCCTAAATACCTCGTGTGTTTTTGAACGCAGTGAGTACTGTCGCCTGAGAATCACGTATACAATGGCAGTACTAGTGAAGGTGCTGATGCGACGGATGTGAAGAAGAGTGAAGGGCTGATGACGTAATGACAATGTGTAATGGGCGTGTTCTCATCACATCATGCATCAGGCCTCAGGATTCGACTTGTGAGAATTGCTTCACTTTGATTTCCGTCCATAGACAACTCTCAAACGTCATCGCTTTGGTCCGCTCTTGTCGAAATGGCATCTCCCGAGCCGTCAGCGACCGCGTCGCATAGCAACGGCCCAACCTTTTCCCTAGAAAACGTCCTCGGAAATGACCACGACAAGTTGGAACACCCAGACGTCAAAACGGAAAGTTGGAACGAGGAGGACAGAGAGCGGGAGGTTGGGCACGGGTACTGCGTCGAGTGCGAAGGTGCGTGGCATCTTTCTTCCCCAGTTAGCTGTCCTATGTAACCGTTACCACCACAGACCAACCGGCAGAGGTGCATTGTGAAACATGTGATGATGACCACTGCGAAGTATGCTTCGCAGCACAGCATCGAAAAGGCAGCCGGAAAAGGCACGCCGCGAAGTCCCTGGCAGATGGAGACAAAATGCCAAGCAAGCCTACCAAAAATGGGGCGGCCAATAGCAAACCGAACGGGCAGGATGTGCGCTCTTTTTGGGGGGACTACTTTGACGTTTTCTTGGCGCAGGCGGAGTTGGAGGACGGCGAGGCAGACGACGTTCCAGAGGCTACTCCACCATCCGAGCCAATAACCGACATCGTGCTCAGCTCACAACCGGCCTTGGGTTCAGACCCAGGGGAGTGGTTCGTCGAGCGAGCAAAATATATACCACTGCGGTTGACGCTCGGGGAACGGAAGTACTTGCGTTTGCTCGATGCGGCACTACAAGTCTCGGAATACACGGACAAAATTGATACCCTGGGATTCGGGTTGAGCAAGGCGAAGCGGATCGTGCATCAGATTCGGGAGCTGTGCGCGATCCTTTCGGGACTCGTGCTTGCTGCGGATTACAAGCAGGGCCAGGAACTGTTCACCGATCGTGATTTCGCTTCGAACGCTGATTTCTATCAAAAAGTGTTCGAGCTCGGTCGGCGACACAAAATCATGAACCCCGACAAGATGCGGACGACTTATAGGAAGCTCGTCTATCTGCTGCAAGTGTGTGTCCTTAAAGGCGTATCCAACAGCAACGTTTGTGCTGATGCCTCTTCCAGGACAGCCAAAGTCCCGAGGTTCGCGAAATGCTCGGATTCTCCTGCGTTGGACCAATAAAGACGGTTCACGGATTACTGGAAGCACACGGAGCGCTCGGTCTTCTACGAGACCCACTCATCACTACGACTACACAGGAGATCATCGCGGAGAAGCGAACTAGTCGAGAGATCGAGCGCGACATCAGGGAAAAAGAACGTGCGATCGAGACACTCTCCGCCAAGTACTGCCTCGAACCTCGACTCCCGCAGGAGACGGTTCGGCAGGCATTGTACAGCATAGGAGACAACCATGCGTTCCTGCGAACGAACCGTGACCCGTGCGATCGCGTGATCGGCTACCTGCAAAAGTACTTCCACCCGACGCAAGTACGGGACAAAAATGGCGCAGACAGCCTCGCCATTCGCAGCGGGCGTGGCGGCTCACGTTTATCGCACGACCACGCGAGGCAGTATGTCTACGTCGTGCAAAGCCTTGCGCTCTGGCGTGAAATTCTGCATGGTACGCTTTTGCTTTTCCACCCCTCAAGAGCCACTCTTACACATTCTCTCCGATCATCAGACATGTTCCACCTGTGGTCGCTCGCTGAGCAGGACCTACTCTCAGAGACTATCTCGTACCGTCTACGCGACACTGGGCAGGGGTTGAACCGTGTGCAAGCCGCGCCAAAGACCTCCCGGATGATGCACGCGATTCTCAACCGTGCGCAAAAGAGCCTCGGTGGCTGGGTGGGCTCGTCTGTTATCTACATGGGCGACCACAACGTGCCCAATGCCCTCATGTTCATCGGTATGATCCACCCCCCCTTCTCTTACAGCCCAGTCTCCAAGATCTGTCCGCTGAAACCAACGTGCGTCCCCCACGCGTGCAGACAAATACTCACAGATCTACCGCATCCTCCTGCCCATCTGCAACACACTCTCCCAGCTGCCGACGCTGTACACCTCGCCCGCGCTGTGCGCGTACGTGGATGCGGAGTATGGCTCCCTCGACGGGCTCTACATCGACATCCTCAGCGACTTTTTCCGACACGCGTTCGACGGGAGCGGCGCGGACAATTTCTATGACGCGGGAAGCTGTATCGATGGTCGCCTCACGAGCGCGTGGAATTGGTGCTCGTCGCTTGAGAAGAAGCGGTATTTCCACGTGTTCCTGCTCACTGGTGCGTCTGATACCCCCGCATCTATTGTCTGTCTTTGCTCACCGCTCTTGGTGCGCAGGCTTCAACGGGTTTGATGGCGAGTGGTAGACGGCTTAAGCCTATAGACGCGGATGGTATCATACTTACACCTACTGGTAGATGGCTGCTGAGCCCTCTCACCATGCTGAGTTTTCCACATCCACACATAGAATCATTGGATATTGTAAGGTGGGCTACGCCGTTACGTACGGAAAGCACTTGCATAAGGGGGTATTAGCTGACACTGACTTGATCCCATCTAAGTCTCTTTGTATTTGTCCTTTGTATTCATCAGCCATGCCACCATTGTGTGCTCATTCCACCTCTGATCGACATCACCACACATTTGCCTCATGCTATTCATCCCTCCCTATCTTTCCTTGTCTTGTTCAATCTGTCCTCTTTGCCATTGCTCCTGTCATTCCCCTGACTCTGACTCACCACCACACAATAGCCATACACACCGCAAGCCCTTCATCTTCAAGCGCAACCTTCATTGGGATGGTCTCACCCTCAACACAACCTCCCCTCTGCACACCGCAATACATTTTGTACAGCTCTGGTTTACTTGTTCATCCATTATTCTCCCTTTTTAGCAATTGTACTATACTGATTTTGGGACACATTTCTCCACTTTGTGCCTGCTTTGACTTGTCCTGTCCCCTCTCATCGTGTTTTCCCTTTCATCCCTAGACCTTTCCTGTGCTCCTCACTTTCTGATGTGTTCATTTACTTACTCTTAGATTTGAAGGTTTCAGATGGCCACTTGTAGTTTTTTTTCCAGGTGCTCTGCTTGTATATAAACCGGGTTTTGGACTCTGCAAATGTACCATCTTCCCTCACATTTTCTCTTCACTTTTGCATGCCATCGCCTACGTTTCCTTCTCGCCTTCGACCTATCGATGTTGACTCAGAACTCTCGTGCCGATCAGCTTCGACTTTATGAAGAATCCTCGCCTTCTCGCCTCATCTCGCATCAGGTCCAACAACTGCTCATTGCATCAAACTTCAAATCATCTCCTTGTTCCCCCATTTATTGCATGGCTCTTCCTTCCTCGGATTAGCTGCCAACTCCTTTCTCCCTGTCCTTCTAGACTCTGGTCTGCCTTACGAAACTCACTCGCAGGGCTAACAACCTCGCTTCAATATCAACGCATATTAGACCTAGATCAGAGTCATAGACCATACAATCAATGAGATGCCATGGCGTTGCGCCGTACCCTTCTGACACTTCTTTTCTTCGATTACTGAACTTCCCAACATACACGGAGCAAGTACTGTACATGTATATCATGACGCGGTAGCCTCTGCAGCCGCTCCCTCCGCCGCCGCCGGGGCATCTGATTGTTTTTCCCCAGGTGTCACCACCGCCGCTACGGCGTCATTTCGGCGTCTCGCAGCGGCAACGACGTCGAGCACGCCTGCGAGCCCGGCGCGCCATCCTGCGAGTCGCTCGACCAGCAACGCCCACTCTTGTGGCCCAAACGCGCGGGCTGTGGCACGCGTCACGCGTAATGTCTGCGTAGGCTGTGCGAGCTTGCCTGTCAGGAGACCCGCTCGGATCGCTGTGCGTGGGTAAACCAAAAGACCAATATGAGTCTGCGTCAGTAGCTGGTAGAGAGAGGGGGGCGCAAACGAACCATCGATGACCCAGCGCTCGATTTCAGTCGGGGCCACCTGAAGCGTCGCGGCAACTTGCGCGTATGGCAGGTCCTGCCCGATGTTCTGAAAGCCAAGATCTGCGAGGGCCAGTAGGCGAAT
>Ga0307510_10002494_pt1 | contig 20967 bp, 10 predicted proteins | sample 12_EM_MG_FD_207224 | JGI IMG/M metagenome (GOLD analysis project Ga0307510, IMG submission 207224) | Populus trichocarpa ectomycorrhiza microbial communities from riparian zone in the Pacific Northwest, United States - 12_EM | ecosystem: Host-associated > Plants > Roots > Unclassified | place... | reverse complement strand
GCACTAGAAGTTGACCCAACCACCCTTTCTCCCATGCTCTTATTACGAACAAATACTTCTCCGTGTGCATACCAATACAGGTAATTCTCCATGAACCCTTTGTGTAGAAGATGCATCATTACAACATCTAGATGCAGATACTTTTTATTTTCACACTTCCTGCATGAACACCTAATACCGCCTCCAGTAAAATTTCTGGGAATAGATGTTGCGAAATTAATAAAACCTTGAACCCCGTTACAATAATCCATCATCTGCAATCATTGGGGTGAATCTCGATACATCCATGAATGATCATCCATGACTTCTATCGAACCTCTACAAAATTACGATGACAACATGTATTAATTAACTATGTTAGGTAAATAAATTTGCAAAAATATTGGTTTACCTCGATATTATCCAATAAGCTAATTACAACTTATCATAAATATTCATTATTAATTATCAACATCCATTGTAATATCCCACATCGGCGGGTGAGGGAGTGGGAGCTGGCTTATTAAGAGTGCTGGTTGCTGACTTGTCATACGCGTTTTGGGGCGTCAGGCTCAGATATGGGCTCACGTCACCAGAAACAAAATCGTGAGGGCGGTAAGGCCCAAAGCGGACAATATATGGCAAGTTGGGGCGGGCTGTTACATCCATACAAATTTATACATATAAATTTACGAAAATTACAACTCCGCAATAGCATTGATAAAAATTAAAACGGACCCATTAAACAAGCTATTACTTATTTAACCACAACACATGTAATTCAGTAATTCAACAAAGTTTCAATAATTTACAAACAAATACAATTTTACAAAATCTAAAACAAACCATAACAAGTACAAAATTATACATTCATACTACAAGTTTGTTTGAGAAATAACAATAAACATGTACATACACTAACAAAATACATATACTAAAAAAACAATAAAATTGACATTTAAATGTTAAAATTAAAAAAGATAGATTTACTTACAGAAAATGATAAAATCCATAATAAATCAGAACACGGATGTTGTGACCACAAAACTTAAAGAAATATATATGACTTGTGTTAAGAAGAGGGGGATTTTTTTTGGGGGGTGGTTGTTTGCAGTTTGGGATGGAATAATTCTATCGGTGATTCCATCGGCATTTTTTATGGATAATTGGTCACATCACTGTAAGGAGATCCGGGTTTGAATCCCTCAGTGAGTCGTCGGTAAAATCGCCGGCAAAAACTTGTATGTTAGCGAACCGTCTTTTTTCTTTTAATTCTGAATATTATGTCTGTAATTTCATTGGTATATACCGACCACATTATTCCATCGGTATATTTCGACTGAATTACGGATGAAATAGTGTCCGTCGATAATTATCATGGCAATTTACCGACAAAATTATTCTGTCAGTAATACCGTTGGTGTTAAGCGAATTTCTTGTAGTGTTGGTTTGGTTCCCATGTACTAATTCCATAAAGCTATAATGGTCTCTAACCTGCCACTGATGGATCTAACCTAAATCAAAGATGAACATTAATTATAATTGTTTCCTACAGTTATTACAAAGAGATTTCTTTTGTAAGTAACAGTTCTACAATTAAAAGATTCATCATATTTTAGCTTGATATGGTAAGGGAGATGGAAGTTAAATTTGGTTAATGGTGCATGGTTTAATTTCTAATTAGCAAGCAAATTAACAATTAATAGAACTTGATTCTCGCTCAAAATCGATGTCATATAGTGTTGTTACCTATTCTTTGGGACCATATAAATATATATAAAAAATCTAAAGAGAAAAAAACCAAAAAAAAAAAAATTGAAAAACATTGAAAACAATTGAAATAAATATATCATTAAGCTTCAGGATTTCAAGAACTAAGCTAAAAATAAAAGTAGCTAAGATGGTAGAATTCATCTCCTGACAAAAACAGTTCTAGTTAAAGGGAAACAATATGAAGACAAGATTTCAGGTTGACCGAACTAAAGTTTTAAGAAAATTAGGTTTGTTTGTCTTTACAAACTTACTACGCAAAGCATGCTAAATATTGGTTGGAGAGAATCAAAATATACAAGGTTGGGAAAACTAGCAGTCCAATATGGACTAGTAAAGACCCTTTAAATTGGAAAATTTAATTTGGAAAGTAAAATTCAAAATTGGATGTTTAAGGATTTGATTTGAGTTTTTTAGGGTTTAAAATTTAAACAAATTTATTGAGGACTTAATTGCAAGAAAAACTAGTTTTTGAGTTCAATGTGGGCTTTAATTGGAAAAAAATTAAAGTTTAGGGTTAAATCGCAATTTTGAAAAGCTAATTTGGTCAAATCGGGGGCCTAATTGCATAAATATTAAAGTTTGATGAGCAATTAGAGACTTAATTAAAGAAATTAAAAGCCAAGGACCGATTTGTAAAACATGCGAGACTTCAGGGACTCACATTGATTTAATCAAGGGTCAAATTAAAGAAAATTGAAAGTTCGTTGATCATTAGAGGTCAAAATGCACAAATTAATAACCAATGACCAAATTAGAAAAGGCACTGAACTTTGGGGATGATAATTGAGTTTGGCATGGGTAAAATTGCATGAAATTAAAAGTTGAAAGGAAATTACGAGTGCAATTAAAAGAAATCAAGAGATTAAATTTAATTTTGACCAAATTCCAAATTAAAAACCATAATTTTTTAGTGGTTAACGTAGACGAAATGTCATCTAATTCATGTTCAAAATGCATTGTTTGGAATAGAGGGCAGACGACATATCGTCTGCCCACTATTCATCTTCTTCTTTAGGTAGTTTTGAGCTAATCAAGTTCACATCTGTAAACGAATGAATGTGAAGCTAATGACCTCCAAATTGAGCAAGGTTGGATCCAAACGAAAAGTGTGCATCTTCTCTACTAACTTCAGTTGATCTCTAATGATGTTTACATTTGAGTTGCCTCAACAAAGCTTCGAAATTGGTCAACTCAGTCAGCCTTGACTGTGATACCTATTATGTAAAACCATTGAGTTTTTTCATGTGTGCACACTTCAAACCTTCTCAGTGGGTATTTATTAAGAGTTGGTCATATTTCTCTTAAGAACAAAAGGCTAAAAACAAATTTTTTCCCTCCAAGTTTAGGAAAACCACCAAAATATCAAAAATCAAGTTCACTGTAAAACCACCATAGAGAAACCAGCAAAGTATAGTGCTTCTAATTGTTAAAATGTACCTAAAAACCTTCTATTGGATTAAAGGATCAAGAATCTATCAATCATAATCGAACCTTGATCAAAATCCTAACTTGAAACCATATAAATATCCTTGAAAAGTCAGAGCATGAGAGAGAGAAAGAAGAGGAGAGAAAATATTGATAAAGAGATCATTATCGCGAAGGTTCATGAGCCTAGCACAAAGGTTTCTTTTGCTTTGAAACGGTAGAAATTTGTGGAGGTAAAATTTTACAAAAGAGAGCAAATGGAACAACAACCATTGATTGAAGTTTCAAAGGTATAAACCTTCTCTAAATTAATAGGTGATGTACACGAGGCATATCTCTAGCTTTTCCTTGCATGTTTTAATGATGTTTTGAACTTGTTTTGGAGTTACATTGTGTTGAGCTTGGATTTTGATTAATGCATAAAAGTTTTATTTTTTCTTAGTTGAATCCTGATTTGATTTTCTTATTGATGTTATTGGATACCAATAAGATATGCTTCTGATTATTTTTTATGGAATGAAGTAGTTTTGGAATCTCCTAAAAGTGACAGGAGGCCTTTGATGTTTGTTTTGGTGCATGTTCTTGATTTCTAGGTTTATGTGAGTCATATTGACTGTTAAAATACCAATTTTAAATCTTATATTGTTGAATATGCTTGCTATTTAGGTTTGTCAGTTTTGGAAATTGAAACCTCATGCATGTTTTTTATGATTTGTTGTTTGTTTTGATTTAAACATGTGTAACTATGGCAATGTGGCACATGAGAACAAAACGCAAGAGGTTGGGAGGCCTAAAAGGCCAATTCTGGGTTGAATAACATTTTTGCATATCTGGGCAATGTTCTTTGTATAAACATTGCCTTAGCTACTTAATTTTGACCATTTGGGCTTCACTTATTTGTATCAACATCTTTATATGAGTTTGTTAATCAATAATCTAGAGTTAGTTTGCATTAATAATTGTTTTTTCCGAGTTTTAATTCTAGAGTTTTGTTTTTGCATCGAAACCTATTTTGATCAAATCGTGATTATTTGTTGATAATCATTGATGCTTGATGATTGATTATTGTTCAGTGATTGATTCCCAACATGTTTATGTCTTTGGTTTATTCATATTTGGTCTGGATCTTGATTCATGTTGTTCTTCATGTTCTTGAGTTTCTTAGTTTTTATCTGTTTTTTGACAAATTTTTTCATGTTTTTTGTGTTTTTTGCAAGTTTGGTTCATTTTAAGTTTTGGTTTTGGTTTTTTTTTCTATTCAAATTAGTGTTTTTTGTTCAATTTATGGTTAAACCAAAAGATGTTGGCCTATATTTCAAAAAATGTTAAAAAATTATTCTTGGAAAAAAAATGTAGTATTCACTTTTAATATAAGGATAAAAAACCTACAACATGGTTAATATTCAAAATATTATTAGGGATATTTATTATTCACTTTAAATATAAGGATAAAAAAAATTGTACGGGGGTTAATATCAAAAATATTATTGGGATACAATTCATTCATTTCTAATGTCGCATGTCCCCGCGTGCTGTCTGTGGTGATTTTTGCTCATTGGTTTGATTGGTTCTTGGGAGTCGCCACCTAATATTTGATTGAAGGTTACTAGGAAACCCGAATGCACTAGTCGTGTCAAAGATTCACGGGTAAGGGATTGCTTATGACTAGGGAAGGTATTAGCACCCCTATTGCACCCTACTTGAGGTAAGCTGCTTCATAATTTGATGTGATTTAAAAGGTTTTGAAAGTTGTCATGCCAATGATTTCGTAAAAAAGAGAAGAAAAGTTCTCCTCAGTAAGGAGATCCTTATCTTATCGGGTAAAGATAACCTAATTGCTCTAGCATCAATAAAAACAAAACAAACTTTTCTATTTAATATCAAGAATACATCTTACATATAAGATTATAATCTCAGAAACCAAAAGAAAAAATATTTTTTGAAATATGAACCAAATTCAATGCAAATTTAAACATTTAATTTTTTTTCTTTTTTTCTTTTTAGTTTTTATCATTCAAAACATATATAAAAAAATAATAACAAAACACCCACTCAAACACTCTTCTTGTACTATGTTAAAGCACACACCCATTACATGTTTACAAATCAATCAAAATTCAAAATAACCCAAACACATTAAACAATTTTAAATTTACAAAATGAACCCCCAAAAATTCAGGAACAGTGCCGGGAAGCCCTCTGAAACTGCAGAAACAGTAGCAGCGTGTTGCTCTACTCGCCACCGCCACTGGTGGCGCGTGGGTTCACGCGCCGCCGCCAATGAAGGTAAAAAAATTGGTGGATCGGGAACGTCTTCTTCTTCTTCTCTGTCTTCCTACGCCATCTGTGAGGGTCACCACCACCTGCAACAAGGGGAAAAACGCACAAACAACAGTTGATTTTTATTTCTCTTTCTTTTTTAGATCTGTTCTCGGTCTTCTTTCTTCTGTTTTCGGTTCATTGTTCTTTCCTTCTTCAGGTGGCGGATGTGACGGTTGTAGATCTAGCGGTGGCCATAGCCGTAGACGAATCTGTCAGTGCTTGAAGGCTTCGGTGTAGAGGAGAACGAAGTGGTTGTCCGGTCGGGGCAAAAGGAGACATGGCGTCTGCGGCTGAAGAAGGAGACCGTGGGTCTGTGGAGACGGGGAACAGCTCTGCCCATTCTTTGGTTGGGGAAGATGAGGTTGTTCTGTGGTGCTACTTGTGGTTAGTTGTAGAAGATGAAGAAGAGCGGGGGTTGTCTTGGCTGGTCTGTGGTCATCGCTGTTGAGGAGACTGAAGGAGAAGAAGAGGCTGCTAAGGGGAAAGCTTCGGGTGGAGAAGCTGGGAGACGGTTGCTGCGGTTGAATAGGAGAGAAAAAGATAGATTTGGAGCTACTGTGGGAACGATGACGGTTGGTCTGTGGGGGCAAAATGGAGAGGGGAGATCTCGTGAGGAAGATGGGGGCAGAGATCGACCGACTTTGGTTGTGAGGCAGACTAGAGATGGGCAACTGCGGAGAGGTAGGTTGGCTCTGGTTTCCAAAGGATGAGCGGCCGAAGAGAGAGAAGGGAAGATCTGAAATGGCGGGGGGTCCTTAGCTCTCTGGTTCTGGGAGAGCAAAATCCAAGGACCCTGGGGGATGGTGGCTGCGTTTCCTAAAAATTCCGAAGTGGGGGCCGTGACTCCTTTGGTTTAAGAGGGAGCACGACGGCTCTTAGAGTGGGAGAACAAAGGGTTCTTTGTTTAGGGTTTTTTTGTGTTACCCTCTAATTTTAATACAAAATTGCCCCTCCTCTCTTGTGTGTGTTGTGGAGACCAGTATTTATAGGTAAAAATATTGCTAGGTTTCCAAACTTGGTCCCTCAACTTCTTTCTTTTTTTATAAATTTGATTTTTCTTATGTTTTTGGATTTTTCTTATCAACATCGACTTGAATGAGGAAAATCAATGATTTTTAAAAATAACGTGTTAAAAGTCGGACACTGAGTATTTTTAAATTCTTTTGAGACGATGTTGAAAAATGCTAAAAACGATGCAAATATATTAAAAAAAATGTATTTTTTTGGATTTTCGTTGTTTTTTCGCTATTTTTGGAATTTTCTGAAAATTTATCAAAACATGGGTCAAAAATTGGATAACAACATCTAATATAAGGATAAACACTGCAAGGAGTTTTATCTAAAATATTATTTGGAATGATGCAGTAGCCAAAACTTTCAAGTTTGTCCCGAAAGAAGCCTCATTAAAATTGGTGATATTTCAACCTGTGTCCCATGATACAAGAGTCATGGACATCTAAAATATCAAAGAGAAAAGAGAAAATAAAAATCACTACATCTCTTTAGATTTCTCACCATGGTTCATTTGCGGTGCATAAGTTGTGAATAAACTTGTTTTCTTTAAACATCTTTTAGAGCAAGTTCTTAACCTAAAATACCAGGGTTTGATCATAGTAACAATCCCGTCATTGATACACTGATAGAAATAGAAACACCATTAGATCATAGCAACCACAAATAAAGAAAAATAATGCAGCTTACCTCAGGTAAGACATACTAATGGTGTTAATACATTTCCTTTATGCAATTAGTCCCTTGCCTAAAATCTCTAAAGATCAGTTAGGGTTCCTAGTAAATATAATACTAGATGACGAACTGGTTTCTAATAACTATAATATTATATGATAACTCCTTATCCAACCAAAAACCTCTTAACCCTTCTAGGAAAAGTCATCGTGACGTCACACTATCATGTAGGGTACGACATATAGCACCGATCCAATTCTAGTATTTTTTTTTCTATTTATCCAATGATATAATTGAAGAAGCATATTCACCATCCCCACGTCCATTGAAAATGATATTATTGTATATGAAGAGAGTTAGTGAAGGCATTAATTATGATTAAGACATGATAATAATTGACAGCTTTGTTTTAATATTTCCGCATTGCTTTGTATTCTTATATTTTTTGGTTAGGACTCTAGAGAAGGAAGATTGAGAAACGGTAAAGAAAGGTAATTAAATTGAAAAGGTTATTTGTTTTTTTTTTTTTCATTTATATGGAGAGATAATTTTAAATTCAAAGATAACTAGTGAAATAATAATTTATTATTAGAAAGCCCATTACTTGTTATATATAAATACTAAAAAACTAAAATTCTAAAATATTTTACAGGGGTATTTCTAATAACCATAATATTATATGACAACTCTTTATCCAACTAAAAATCTCTTAATCCTTCTGGAAAAAGTCATCATGACGTCACATTATCATGTAGGGTACGACATACAGCACCGATCCAATTCTAGTTTTATTTATTTATTTATTTATTTATTTCTCCAATGATATAATTGAAGAAGCATATTCACTCCCCACGTCCATTGAAAATGATATTATTGTATATGAACAGAGTTAGTGAAGGCATTAATTATGACTAAGACGTGATAATACATAGTAGTAATGCTTTGTGGTCTCATTCCGAAATAGGGTCAAGGGTGATAATTGAGTTTATCTAACTTAGCTTTAATGGGACTTTCAATTATTCCATAGGTGAAACTAATAGAACAAATGAATGACCCACTACAAAACTAAGGTGATGAAAAAAATTATTGTTGATCACTGTCGATCTGTCTCTTTACACACACACACACACATACTTGATCAGCTCGTTTTGTGAAAATCTCAAAGACTGATTCATTGTTCCTTGTTAATTAAAAGTTCAATCATTATTCTACCCAATTGGGAATAAAACGAAAGAGGAGCGATTAGATTGAAGCCCAATAAGCTTGAGCCAGAGAGATTTTTCACAATCCAATACATAGCAGAGATCGTACCTGGAAATAAACAAATATATAGTGGGTTCGTGAATTAGATTAAAAAAAAAAGGATACAGCACAAAGGGTTTTATTCGAAATTAATATCATCAACTGTAATATGTTAACCAATTAAGAATCATACCATAGAATGAGGAATCTGCTTAGATATGCTTGAAAAGAACTTAAAGGAAAAAAGAAAGACATAAAGAAAAGCATCTGCTATCTAATCTTTCATGTGGAAAAAAACTTAAAAGATGACAGCTGAAGGAGGGCAAAAGCAAGATAAGAGAGAATACACACAACACTTGGCAATTGCTAACATCTTGTAATAAAAGTTATAATAAAATAAAATTATGGGCTCTTTTTTCAACATAGATGGCACAAGGTTCCTTATCTTTGAGCCTAATTTATTCCATCGAAAGTACAAGGTTTAGCCATTTTGTGTTGTGGATTAGATGGTACAACACTCTCTTGCTGCCGCGTCTTTATTACTTTCACCCTGTTATTTATTAAATTCCCAAGTACGAATATAAAGTTCCATCCAGAAAAGAAGAAGAAAAGACGCTGAAAGGAATTACATTTTGGGAAAAAAAATGCTAATTATTTAGTTTAACGCCATGTGATATATATATATATACTAATTATCAATCATAATAAAAATGTTGCAGAGTTATTACGATTATAATTTTGAGATGCGAGAAGGGTTCGGAAAAGGTTTTAAAGATAAAAAACGATCTAGGTAAAGAATCTTTACTTAATTAGTTAACTAGAATTTTCATTAAAATATAATTGTTTAAGCTTATATGATGCGAGCCTCGTGAATATAAAGATTCATAAACTTATAATCATATCAATCATTTTTTAAAAAACTAAATTTAGACTTGAAGCTTGTAACAATGATAACTTGTATCTAGACATTTAAAATTATAAATAACCAAAAAAACATCACCCGACACTTATAAAGAAACATGAATGAGAAGTATGAAAGACCACGAATCTTCGTCAATTCTTCAATAAGTCATGGTAGTTTAATGAAGAACCAAATTAAAAGAATTTCCTCTCACGCACAATGATATGCAGCAATATTAATGTATTTTCAATCTAAAAAAAATATTGTCTTACAAAAGTAATATTTATACTTGAAATAAAATAAATCCTAGTTGATATAGTTGAGAATAACATAATGTTTTAGGTTGGCTAAGGCCAACCTTTCCTATTTATATATGTATGGCAGAACACGACAGTAACCGTAGGGATTACAACATTAGAATAATCCTATATTAATTTCCTATTCAGAGATATACATGCTATACATTCTATAATATGCCCCCTCAACCTGAGGGTGGAGGATCGACCCGAAGCTTGAACCTGAAAGCAGTAAAGGACGCAACGAAAAGTGGTTTGGTGAAGACATCAGCAAGTTGATCCAGAGAAGGGATAAAGCGAATATGAATTTCCTTCTTCGTAACCCGGTCGTGGACAAAATGATAATCTACCTCAACATGCTTAGTACGAGCATGAAAGATAGGATTCGCTGAGAGATTCGCGCCAAGATTATCACACCAAATGGTAGGAGCAGAGACTGAGGGAACTTGCAGTTCTATTAACAAATATTGAAGCCACATGACCTCAGCAATACCATCTGCTAAGGCTTTATACTCAGCCTCAGTGGAGGAGCGGGCAACTGTACGTTGCTTGCTGGATTTCCATGAAATCAGTGTCTGACCAAAGAAAACAAGATAGCCACCCGTAGACTTGCGATCATCAATACTACAGCCCAATCTGCATTTGTAAAACCATGTAGAGCAAAAGAGGTACCTCGAGTGATATGAAAACCATAGGATGTCGTTCCTTTAAGGTAGCGGAGAATGCGTTTAACGACAGCCCAATAGGAATCTGTAGGAGCATGTATGAACTGATAGAATCTGTTAACAACAAGCAGATATCTGGGCGAGTGAAGGTAAGATACTGAAGAGCACCCACAATTTGACGAAATCGTGTGGGATTAGAGAATGGATGATCCAGCTGTATACCAAGTTTGAAAGGTGAGACTAGAGTATCAATGGGTTTACAAGAAGTCATACCAGCCCGAGTGAGGATGTTAAGGATATATTTGTGTTGGCGCAACATCAAACCCATACCCGTAGACTGAACTTCAATACCCAGAAAGTAGTGAACAACACCTAAGTCACGAAGCTTGAATTCTGAGCTTAGTAACTGGATTAGGCGATGAAGCATGGCAGAATTGCTACCCGTAAGAAGAATATCATCAACATATACCAGGAGATAAAAGATATTAGTACCATCAGATAAGATAAACAGGGAGGTGTCAACCTTGGAGGCAAGGAAACCAATGGAGAGTAAAAAATCACTCAGACGAGTGTACCATGCCCTTGGTGCCTGTTTTAAACCATACAATGACTTGTGCAATCTGCACACATGAGATGGAAGAGTAGGGTCAACAAAACCTGGAGGTTGCTTCATGTAGACCTCTTTAGTAAGAACACCATTGAGAAATGCATTATGAATATTGAGCTGATGAATCTTCCAATTACATGAAATCGCAATGGAAAAGACTAATCTGACGGTGGCCTGCTTAATAACTGGGCTGAAAGTTTCAGAATAATCAATGCCTTCCTGTTGGGTAAAGCCTCTAGCTACTAGACGGGCTTTAATAACGTTCAATGCTGCCATCAACACGACATTTGATCCGATATACCCATCGGCTGCCAACAACATTCATCGAAGGATGAAAGGGCACTAGGGACCAAGTGTGATTAGAACGCAATGCCTTGATCTCATCACACATAGCATCATGCCAAGCAACATATTTATCAGCATCAGAGAAGGCAAGAGGTTCAGAGGAAGGAGAGAGCAATACCAGGGTGGCAGCTGTATCAGCTGCAGCAGAGGCCACCAGATTTGAGGTTTTGGGCTGCCACGGTCTAAGGACCATAGGGTGGCGGCTGAGCAACGATGGTGACGCAGGAGATGATGGTGTCACCGAGGTGTCCTGCTGTAGTGGATAAGCGGAGAGACCAACCACTAGATTCAGACCAGGTGAAGAAGTCGGGGGAGAAGCTGCCACAAGCAGAGGGCTAATAGCAACAACGGGGCTTGCAGCAGAGATAGAGTCTGCAGTAGCCTGGTGACTGGCAAAATAAGGGGAACCAAAGGAGGAACCAGAGGGTGTCCCAGCACTAGCAGAGACATCTTGCTGGAGTGCAGGGAATACTTATCTATAACCTGTACCTGCAACAGAATGCTGAGATAAAGATGCATGTGGTGACCGGCAAGGGAAAGGTGGAGGCTGTGGTGTTTTGGTAGGAGGTAAATGCAGGGCAGAGGCAGAGGCGGGATAGGGTGGTGTGTCTTGGTCAGTGAACAATGGGGAGTCGATCAGATTTAGGAGGATGGTAACAGGAGGTGGTGTGTGGTTTTGAGTCGAGACCCGTGCAATCTATTTAGAATTATCAAACGAAAAAACTTGTTCATGAAAACAGACATGACGAGAGATATACATGCGATAATATTCAATGTCAAAACATCGATAACCAAGGTGAGAGGAACTGTAGCAAAAAAACACACATAGAGAAGACCGAAAATCCAATTTATGATTATTATAGGGATGCAAAAAAGGAAAACAGAGACATCCAAAAGTACGCAAAAAATGATAATCAAGAGACCGTTGAAACAAACAATCAAACGGAGATCGATTTGCAAAACAAGAGTAGGCATGCGATTGATGAGATAAACCGAAGTGTCAAAAACATAATTCTAAAAACAAAATGGAGCTTTACATTGTCCTAGAAGAGTAATTAAGGCCGGTTTCCATAATATGCCTATGACGTCTTTCTATTGTTCCATTTTGTTCGTGGGTGTGAGGACATATTAGACGGTGATGAATACCAATGGTCTGAAAGAAAGTGGTGAGTTTGCGATATTCACTGCCCCAATTAGTTTGAACAGATTGTATTTTTAATGAAAATTGACGCTCGACAAGAGTTTGAAATTGATGAAAAATAGAGTAAACATCAGATTTGGCAACAAATGGATAATACCATATATATTTTGTGTGCGCATCAACAAAGATAACAAAATAACGATAACCATTCGAAGAAAAAAAAGGGAGCAGGGCTCCATACATCACTAAAAATTAATTCAAGCGGAGCAGCAGTTTTGTGACAAGTAGGTCCTAAAGACAAACGCGATGATTTTCCTAATGGACAACTTTGACATTGAAAATTAAGACGTTTGTTGTTACAAATAATCTTATTTTTTGAGACTAAAAATTAAAAAATACGAGAGGTAGGATGACCTAGGCGACGATGCCACAAATCAGCAGAAGTAGAAATGCAAAGAGACCAATAGGCTTGAGGAACTGACAGGACTGAAGACCTGAACCTGGAAAAAGTATAGAGACCATCTTTACTCTATCCTGAGAGGAGTACTTCATTGGTGTTGAGATCCTTGACATAAAACAGAAAAGGGTGATATTCAAAATAAACATTATTATCGAGACAAAATTTCTAAACAGAAAGCAGAGGTTTCGTGATTGCAGGAACATGTAGGACATTAGATAAAGTGAAAGAACGACGTGGGGTATATAGTTTGGTATGACCGATATGAGATATAGAAAGTCCCTTACCATCACCAACATGCAAATTATCATTACCATTGTATGGTTCTGATGCAGTCAAGGTTGCAAGGTCAGGTGTGACATATTGATTTGCACCGGTGTCCGGAAACCATTTAGCAGTACCTGCAGGATTGTGTAGTGCCAGATTGGCACTATGCTGTTGACCATAACCACGTTGCTGAAGTTGGGAGCACTGAGGAGCAGTATGTCCGAAAGCTTGACACAACTGGCAACGGGAATTGGATCCCCTATTGCGCTGCCAATTTCCCTGCCAGTTGCTCTATCTGTTGTCATTGCTGGGAGTGCTGTGGAAGCTGTAAAAGTCAGGCTTGGAACCAGAATTGCGATGCCCTCTGTGATTGAACTGTTGAGGACGCCAGCTTCCATTAAAATGGCCCTTATTTCGACCAAACTGAGCAGCAGGCTGACGGTGAGAGATAAGCACTGAAGAAGGGATGTTTGGCGTGGGCAACAAGGGTGCATGAATTGTAGCAAACCCCATGGACAAATGGGACGATTTATGAATAAATTCATATGTCAGGAGATGACTAAGTCAATCTGCATATGGAAGAGGATCTGCCCTTGTAACAAGACTTGTTACTAAGTCCTTAAATTCTTCGCGAAGGCCATGAAACACATATAAGTTGAAATCTGCTAGCGAAATAGGCCGGCCAGCAGCGGCTAGCTCATCAAATAAGGCCTTAGCTTTTTGCATAAATTGAGTTACCGATTCATCACCTTGTCGAAGGTCTTGAAGAGAGCCATGAAGTTGCATAATACGAGAATTGGATGTGGAAGTTAGAGCTTGCTCAAGTGTGTGCCAGACAGAGCATATGGTTGGAAAATCAACAACAAGATGAAGAACTTTCATGGATAGCGAAGAGAGCAGGGCACTTCGAATGAGTTGGTCCTGTTGTTTCCAATGAAGAAAGTGTTGAGATACTTGAAGAGAGACATCATCGGCAACAAGAATATGTGGAGAGGGGCAGGAGTTTGAACCATCAACAAAACCGAAAACTCCTTGGCCTAGAAGATACGGCTTCATCTGCATTCGCCAATACAGATTATTAGTGTTTGTCAGTTTCAAAGAGATGACTTGATGAGTGTGGGAGAGAGACACAATTGCAGCGGCAGAAGTGGTAGTGGCTTCAGCAGAAGAGGGCGGCTGTAGATGAGCATTATTGGGGTTGAAAAGAGCATGGCCAACATCTGTAGGTTGTGGCCACTGCAGAACCGAAGCTGAAGAAGAAGGTGTTGCGGCAGGGGAGGAAGATGGCACTACCGGTGCTGCTGCAGAGGGAGAGATGGCTGCTAGCTGGGAGGAATCCATTGCAGAGAGGAGAAGAAGTGTTTTAGTTTATTTAGGGCTCTAATACCAAGTTGAGAATAACAGAATGTCTTAAGTTGGCCTTAGCCAACCTTTCCTATTTATATATGTGTGGTAAAACACGGTAGTAACCGTAGGGATTACAACATTGGTATAATCCTATATTAATTTCCAATTCATATATATACATGCTATACATTCTATAATAGACATAATAGACTAACATCAATTCAAATTAAAATAAGGCCCAAAGTATCTCAAATAAGATCTAAAACATGAAATATAGTAAAAATAAATATTCTAAAAAATAAGCCCAAGTTGTTGCCCTATAGGAATTAAAATAAGCAAGTGTTGAATAAATTCCTTACTTGGAAAAAACCCCTTGGCCAAATAGATATTGTTGTCGCCCTTTGGAATCCCAAACAAAAAAGGAAATAATTTAGCCTCTCATGTTTCTAAACATAATAAAGAATCCTCCTATAGCTTAGAATCCATAAAACATACGAAAACAAATAAAAATTGTTGCTGCCAAAATTAAGTATCTCATGAAGTAGATGGATTAGGCCTCTCTTATGTACAACTTAAATTTATTAAAATCAGATCATTACATATTAAAGTTGTAGTCTCATTGAAATTCATATTGACTCAAATGCTATGAATAAGCTCATTGAATACATCATTAAGTTTCTCAATCCTTAATCTTATAATTGGCTCATCTGAAACTTTTAATGAATTATTTAGTGTAGTTTAGATTGCATCATTATATTTATCATATAATCTTCTTATAAATATAAGGTTGTTTGAGCTTTATCTTTATCCGGTAATCTCTTATAAATATAAAGCCATGCATTCATAATTTTATGTGTTGAATAACAATGAATAAAAGCTTTAGTGTTTAGTTTTTTCAATAATTAGTATCAAAGCTTGGAAAAAAGAGAGAGAACAATTTGGCATCAGCAGCAGCCTCCATAGCACAAGTACACCTGTAAACGCAGTAGCAAACAACCTCAAAAAAAGATAAGGCAACTAGTTAGAATAGCAGTAGCAGCTCACCACATTCTCATGCAATAGTGGCTTTAAGCACATAACAACAACTTCATTCCAGTATAGACGCAAACATAACAACAGCACAAAAGCAACAGCCTTCTCCCTTCGCGACAATAGCAGACGCAACAACAGCTCTTACACAAGTAGACCTCCAATCACAGCAGTTGTCCTTTAAACAAAATAACATAAACAAAGTAGAGAAAACCAGAGTAACTAGAGAAAAATTGGCACGGTAGCAAACCAAAATAGAACATAACAATAGTTCATTTTAGAAGAAAAAGATCACACATGTAGAAGCAACATGCAGAAGCAGTAGAATGCAATACCATCTCAATAAGAACTCAACAACAGTCCTCTTTCTAGTAGTAGTGGCCTCTAACACAACAGTAGATCAGCTTAGCAGCAGGAGCAGTGGCAGCAACAATCTTCAACATGAAAGAAAAACTTTTATTGCCTAGAATTTTTTGAAAGATTATTAATAAAACTTTGTGCAAATCTAGATATAGCAGTAACAACTTTAACGTGGTAGCAAGCTAAGTCTCCCTTTAAGGCAGAAAACCAGCCTTTAATAATGGCAAAAACAAGTCTCTAATAAATTAAATCATGACTTTCTAGAACAAATTCAACCAGTGATTCCTTGTTTTGATGACCATTATGATCATTGGATGATATTGTTAATGGAAAAATTGTTAAGCTCTAAGGAGTATTGGCAATTCATTTGTCACACCTGGATATCGCGGCGACCGATTAAAAATTAATCTCGATATGGAAAAAGAACAGATATCTTACATCTTGTTCTTTTAGAGGAAAAGGTCTTGTTCGAGGAATCGCCACCTAGTATTATGGTCATTAGGAACCCTAACTGGTTAACAGAGATTCTATGGTACATGACTTATTACGTAAAAGGAAGATGCTATCATCCCTTAAGCGTCCTACCTGAGGCAGGCTACATTGCTGGTTTCGTCTAAAATTGCTAAAGGTTTGTTTGTGTTCTGTTCTCATGGTCATCCTGTAATATTCCCGACTCTAGCGTCAGTGAATATTCACCTAATGAATATTTCCAACTCTGGCGTTGGTAAATATTGTGCAATCCACAAAATACAATATAATTCCTGACTCTGGTACCAGTGAAAAAATCCGCAAAATTGTGTATTAAAATAAATAAAAACTATTTTTTTCTTTTCCTTTTTTATCATTTTTTTATGTAGCCCGGTCACAAAACATAAAAAAGGGGGGGTCGGGTCACTGGTCTAAACCAGTGACTCGGTTGGCCACTGTTGCATGCATGCGTGAACAACTCACGCATGCATGCTACAGTAGTAAGGTAATTAATTTGGCAAAACAGGGGAAGAAAGACTTACCTGGCGAGGCAGCGGCTGGAGGCGTTGGTGGAGGAAGACTGGTCGGTTGCTTTCTCCTCCTCTTTCGTTTCTTCTTGTTCTCCACCGGTATTCCCTCCTCTCTGCGGTTGAGGATGGCGGCTTCCAGGGTTGCTGAGATCAGTGCAGCTGCTTCAATGGAGGACTGCTGGATGTTCACAATGTGGAAGAGCTGTTGGGGCTGGTGTAGCTACGGAGTGAAAGCGAAGACGATGACGATGGTGATGGAGGGTTGCCCGACTGCTACTACTTTCCCCTCTGTTTTTGTTTTTCTATGTCTTCCCTAGTCTTTCTTTCCTGTGCTGTTGCTTTGTGCTATTATTGGGAAACGAAGGCAAAGACGATGGTGATGGTTGGGGATGTTTGTTCAGCTGAGATGGCAGGCCAAGGCTGGTGAGGTGGCGGTTTTGGTCTCAAGCCAAAGAGAAAAAGAAAAGCCACGGAGGGCTTCTCTGGTTGTTTTTGGTGACTGGGGCAGAAGAGGAGGAAAAAAAAGCTAGGGGGAGGGGGCAGCGGCGGCTAGTCTAGGATTCGGCCGCGCCCCCTCCTTTTTTGTTGTAAATGTCTTTTTTTTATTTATCTTTTTTGTAGGGTTTCTGGTAATGGCCTTCTCCTGGGGTTTCCTCCGCGCCCCTTTTGCATACACTAAGATCTGTATTTATAGTGCAAGAGTCCCTTCGCGTGTGAGAAACCAAGTTTCAATCAAACTCATTCTCTTCTTTAAAGTTTGAATTTGATTAAGAATTAAATTTGAAAGCAGATAACTATCATTATCTTGAAGATAGGGATTATCTTGAAGATAAAGATAGAATGACAAAAGCACATTGTAGTCCCTAGTTTTCACGCAAGTTGACAAATTACACTTTGCATCGAAATAAATCTCTGATTTTTTAATTTTACATTTTAAACCCTGTAAAATTAAATTAAAAGCCAATGGGCCAAAATTGGGTTACAACATCATTTATGAAGAAATACTTGAACCACCAACTAATAAAAGATATGCAAAAAAAAGAGAAATGATTAAAATCTTTTAAAGAAAAAAAGTTATATTTTTCGATTGATTAACTAGTCAATCTTGAAAATTATTTTTTACAATGATATCTCAAAGGATATTTGGAATTGCATGAAAACAAATATCAATGAATAACTAATGCAAAGAGGCAACAACTTCAAGCATTTTGAACACCTTTTGAATTGTTAAAGATGAATATGGGAAGTCGATTACAAAGTATTTTTCATGAACAATAGCAATTGTTAGTAAGATGCAGATCCATGGTAATAAAATGAAAGATATCATCATCATTGAGAAAATTATTTGATCATTGAAACTAAAACTCAATTTTATTATGTGTTCAATAGAAGAGGATTTTTTTTCGCATGCAAAACGGATATTAGGATTTTTTTATTACATCCATTTTTTATTAATTTTTTTTTAAAATTTATTTAACTGACAATATTTTTTTTGAAACGTATGTGCAGAGTGATGACTATTAAAAGGGGTGCAACAATTCGTTGATAGTCGAGCTCAGCACTTTGTGGTGTGTTGGTTTTCAACCATTTTTTTTTTAATTTATTATTTCCTTGAATTTGATACATATAATAGCTGGTTGAATGAGAGATACAGGGACAATCCTTCGACCGAGCCAAATCTCGATTTGGATTTATGGTTGGAGATAGGATGTATGGTGGACCCGATAGAAATCGGGTGTATTGACTCTCTTACACTACAATCAAGAACTTGCAGATGACCTGTAGTGTTTCAACCGTTCGATGATCGTAATCAATTTCAAACACTCAAACTCTAGAGTTCGCAACAATGTTAGACCAACGAGTACAGGTTCGGACAACCCATCTTAACGAAAATATGAACGATTTACTATTGATTATAAAGAACTCCGTCATTTGGTAATGGAGATGAGATCACAGATGAATAGTACATGTGCACCCCTTAATTGGCCCTACGGACTCGGTGACAACCAACCTCCTTCTCCTCCAACGTCGCATCTATTTTAGATTTATTGTATTTAAATGTACAAATATTTAGATTTGTGATAAATATTTAATTTTTAATTTATTTTAATTATTTTTCTACTTATTTTTTATATATTTAAAAAAATAATATTTTTAAAATATCACTAATGGGGTTACCGACGGAACAACTCCGTCGGTATATTCCAGAGAGAGTTGAAAAAGAATTACTACAAATATCACTGCTATTGTTAACTCACTGATGAAATTATAGATGATATTTTATCAGTACTATGTTATATTTACTGATGAATATACCGACGGACAAATAAAAACACCGATGACATTACATAATGAGTAATTGTTTTTTGGCGCGCTTTATCTGTCTGTAAATCCATCAGTATATGTTTTTACTGGCAGACTCACCAATAGACCATAAATTACTAACAAGATTTTTTTTGATGAACTATTTCTGTCCGTGAGCCCGTCAGTAATATACGTGCCGACAGATTGTGAGTGTAAATACCGATATAAACTTTTATCAGTAAAACTATTAAATCTAGTAGTGGAGAGACTTAGGAATAAAACTAATGCACGAATTAATTTTTATTAGATAACATAATTAATTATGACCTCTTCAATATCCATCATAAAATTAATCTCCATGAGAAAATTGTTCAGGTTATGAAAGGTAATTAATCACACAAGTTATTCATGAGTTGACAAAATATTATTTGGCTAGCCAAAAAATTATTTTACTATTAAACCTAGGTCAAGCTCAAAATTAAGCGGTTTAAGTCTGAAGCCCATGAAACCTAGGACTTTTTTATTCTAAAAGCTTTGAAGCTTTTTGAATTTAATTTTAACTTGTCAAGACATTATTAAATAAACCACTTGATAGATTTGTATTTTCTTTAACGTGAGATACAACAATTTTTAAATTTAAGAGTTTTTCATATTTTTAGATTAATTTCTTTACTTATAAATAGTTTTAGACAGGTTGATTTTACATGTTGAAATATTTATGTTAGGGAATATTATTAGATTTCAATAGTATAACATGAGAATATGGAATATTTTACTTTAATTAATGTTATATGCGTTCCAAATCATTACTAGCTAGGTACATCCAAATCCAATTACCTCACAATTTGAATATTTCGATTCTTTATCAAGATATGCTCTGAAGTAAGCATTAACTCTTTTATCTACTATATGATTCCTTAGTGTTGCTTACTTCAGAAAGCATTATGTACCAATGATTATTTTTGCTTACATAGTGCATGTATTTTCATTGTAAGATTGTATATAGACCACCAATATAGGAACAATAGCCCAGCATAACAAAGACTGTTCAGGTAATGACCGACATGCACCACCTCCTATAATTTCCATGGAAAATGCAGTCTCCCACTAGCTGGAAAAAAACCCTATCGTGCGTCATTTTATCCATCGCTTGATCATTCCCACAAGAGTACTAGTAACAATAATAATTGATCAAACTTTCATATCGTTTTGTTTTTTAGTTCACAGCAAATTAAAAAGGAAGAAAGAAGAACAGATTCAAATAATCAAATCAATCACCAATAAAAAAATTTAAGCTGCTTAGTGGGAATCGTTTCGCCTCTTTTTTTTTCCTGCTTTACTCTCTTCTTCCTCAATCAATCTCTAAGCATGATTATTTTTTAATCCAAACGTGAAGGCCAATATGTTGACAGCAACATCTGTATTATTGAGTCTAAGAACAAGATCCTTACATGAAATAAATATAAATTTCATATCACCAAATAAAACAAGACAATACGAGTGAGCAAATAAAGCATTAGTTAGGGCATTTCCATAATGGGTTTTGAATCAAGATCCACCTTCTTTATTAACTCATGGCACTATCGATCCCATTTAAATTTCCATTGTCCACAATTCATAAAGCAAGGATGGTCTTGTCATTTGGCCATACATAGTGCAGCTCCACAATTCAGTGCAGTGTCTATCACAAACCAATACAGTCATTAATTTGGGATGCAGACTTGGGTCTTCAACCATGTCTGACCAAAAAAAGACTGCAATGAAAGCTCTGAACTCATGATTCAGTACAGTTGAAGCAGAGACGTCGGGGAGCTTCTTTTTTT
>Ga0307510_10002493_pt1 | contig 20970 bp, 16 predicted proteins | sample 12_EM_MG_FD_207224 | JGI IMG/M metagenome (GOLD analysis project Ga0307510, IMG submission 207224) | Populus trichocarpa ectomycorrhiza microbial communities from riparian zone in the Pacific Northwest, United States - 12_EM | ecosystem: Host-associated > Plants > Roots > Unclassified | place... | reverse complement strand
CAAACTTGAAATACCGTTACAGACAAATTGTAAATTATAAATTATATAATATAATTTATATTATTTTTTAATTTAGAGGGTGATGAACTTAAAAAAGTGCAAGCAATTAAAAATGAACAAATGAGGGAAGAAGATTTGAGATAAAAGTAAAAAATGAAGACAGACAAATTGTTTTTTTTTTTCTTTATTTGAAAACAAGAAGAAAATAGAGAAGGGAATGAAAACATTAATTATAGTAGCAACGTCGTTTCCATTAATATTTCATTTATCTTGTTGTTGTGCTACATCGCCTTTCTTTTATTAAATCTTAAATCATTAATATATAATACAAGCACATAGACATATATTTTTAGGAAAATTCATTTGTAAGGATTTCTTCAAATATCATATATATGTGTGTAAATGTTAATCCTATAAAAATATTTGACTTCTCTTTATTAAAAAAATGAAAATTCAACCTATGAATTGACTTGAATTATCCGTTTAAACTCAATATTTTACTTTTAGGGTCAAGTATGTAGAGACCCCAAATTTGAATATCGTTAAATAATTAATCCGAATCCAAGATATTAATCCAAAATAAATATAATAAATAGTAGAAAAATGAAAAAACGAAAAATACTAACTATAAACCTTATATAGAAAAATTAACTTGAAACAATTCAAGAATTAAGGATATATATATATATATATATCCCTTCTTACATTATGGCATTGAATTGAAAGAATAAATAAAACCCCAGCTAGCGAAGCCGATTATTAACGGAAGATGGTTCGCCTTTTTTCCTTGCCCAAACTACTATGCTACTAACTACATATGTATAGATGTAGCTGTTTCTACTACAATCAAATTCAATTTAAGCTGCAAATCTCTACTTGTTTGGTCCCAGATCAAGTAGATATATACGAGCATGCATGGAGCCATGGATTTCTATGCATAGCTGCACATTCCATACTGACATGTACTCCCTTTCTTGCACTTGTTGCTGCAGCCCCCACAGTTTTTCTTGTTAGACATCGGGTTCACACACTGACCTTTGCAGCAAATCTCCGGATACTTGCACTTCTTACCACACATGCCACAGTTGAGCTTGTCTGTCATCACATTCAAACACTTCTTCTTGCAACAATCTGGTCCGGGGCTGCCCTTAGCACGACAAGCTCTAGGGTACTTGTCACATGTCATGACAGCCCGGGTCTGGGCCAGAAAGCGGTTTGCCCCTCGTAAAGATGAAGTTGTTTCTTGGTTCTCAAGCTGTGGAAGATCAGAATTTTCCTCATCTTCGTTATCAAAGTCAAGGAATGATTCTTCCTCAGGCGTTGTAGCAGAAAGAATAATGGCTAAAGACATGAGCATAGCTAGCAAAAAGAATATCTTAAGATACTTCATGTTGTGTGTATTAGAAATTAATCGAGCTAGGCAAGTAAAATGTGTATACCTCAAGAAGATATTGAAGTATTGATGGAGGAGAGATTGAGAGGGGTTAAGATATGGATGATTTAATGGAGAAGAATGAAGGCTTTGATGAGGTATTTATAAAGGGTTCCTCATCGTATGAAAACGAGTCGAATTTGAAAGGAAATTGCATGGTTTCTCATGTTGTGTGCTAGTAGTGGAGTGGTCTTATTCAACTTTTTTTTCCAAGTTATATCAAAAAATCAAGTAGTAAACCAAGTTAGGCTTTGAAAGAATAATATATTTTAAATTAGGTCTTGAATTAGGTAGGTGAGTCACCTATTGGCATAGTTTTAAAACTCCATCAGATGATTGACTGGGCAAGCCCTTGATTACGGGAGAGATCAGGTTTAACCGTATGAATTCAATAAAGTTGATTAAAAAAATAATTAAAAAAAAAGTTAGTAAATTAATGATTGTGTTTTGATGAAGCTTGAGTTTGGGTGGATCAATTAAATTATCATGTCAATTAGATAAATTTTCTTCTTCTTCAATCTAAGCTGTTTTAGGTTTCGGATCAACGCGCATGTCAATTCACCGAGCTGGTCGGAGTGTTAAAAACTTAAAATAATTAGCAATTGATTTCGTTTCGCACTCACTGTGTGTTGTTCCTTCATTCTTGTCAAGTACATGCATATGCATGATATAAAATAGGAAAAGGCAAGGATAATTGTAACTTCTTGCTACCATAATTATACGTCAACACAGATTATTAGAGTCCTTTTTCAGCAAGCATCTTTAGCTGACTTTTCTTGTTTCATTTTTCTCAAGCAAATCGTACAAGGAACCCTGCGCGTTTGACGAACTTGAAAAACCGTTACGGGAGCACTTCCACATAGTCTCTCGTTGACCTTCATCAGGATTGTTAGACAACATTATTTTAATTTGTATCTTAAGTACTTCTAGCTCACCAGTATGACCAAGTGGTTCGATTGTTTTCGTCAAAAACTAGGGATCAACAAGCACCTGAAATGTAAAAACCTTAATTGAATATCTCAATATTTTGGGTTGCATTAGATCCACACACGAGAAATTAAGCACGCATGGATGATCAACCACTGTTTGAAACTTGAAAAAAATATGTGAGTGAGAGGGAAATAAAAGAGAGGAGTGGTAAACTAGAATTCAAAACATTAAAGGATGTGTAAAAAAAAAAATACTGATAAGCTTCTAAACCAAGAACATGTCACTTATTAGTTCATAATAAAATACCGTCAAGGCCTCTAATTAAATCATTCCCTGTGTATGTAAAGTTATTATTCCAAACCTTTAACTAAAGTGTAAGAAGGGGGAGAATGGGATAAAACTGTGCATTCCAATATGGTATTTTATCTTCAAATATCAGCTTGTTTCTTGTAGTCCAAATACCCCCATAAAATGCCATACAATAACATCATTAAGGCACTTTACTGGATCTTGTCTTTTGCCATGTCCAACCATTGGTTGATGATTTCATCTATTCTATTCGGCATGCATCTAGAGATGCCAAACCAATTCTGAAATTGTTACCACAAACTTCACTGTGGTAGCAATGAAGGAAAAGATGATTATCATGTTTTGTTTCATGTTCACAAAAGGGATATATTTCTTGGCTGGGATGTATCAAATGATGATGTGCTAGGAAGGCTTTAGTACACACTCTGCCATGTAGTAACAGTCATATGAACATTTTGATCTTCGGTGTGGAAAATCCTTTCCACAAGAGGGAAGAGTAAGGGAAGTTTCCTGGATAATAGATGCTATCAATTAAATCACTTCCGGACTAGATAGTATAAACACTAGTTGCTTCTCCTCCCCACATTCTTGTATCAGCTCTGTTTTTATGCAAAGTTATACCTACTAGCAGTTGAGTCATACTCTGTAACTGCTCCTCTTTTAATGGTCGTATGCATCTTTTCCAGTATGGCCTCCACTGCCACTAAGCTGAGACGTACTCCCCCATATCTAGCAAGCATGATGAAGGTGTTGTGGACAAGGAAAATAGGCGTGGATAAAGATCTTTTAACATCCCATAAGATAACCATTATTTGTCTAGAAGTGGATGTGTCTGTCATTGCCAACCCGATACCAACAATTATTCTTCAAAGCCTCTCTAATTGCAAAGTCTGTGCTGATGAGAGAATTTATGTATTGTCATGTTTCTGAAATAGGTGGATGAAGTATTTGCTATGATGAAGCCATCTAAGATTTGCCTACCAAAGATAAAAGTTGTCTGGTTAGCACTAATAATGCTAGACATAACCTGTCTCAATCTGTTGGATAACAATTTTCCAACAGTTTTGTACAAGCCATACATTGAACTTATTGACCTATACTTTGAAAATTTAATAGGCAATTTTGTTTTCGGGACCAAAACTACATGAGAAACATTAACCCTCTTTGGTAATTTTCTAAGCCTAAAGATTCATGTACCAAATCAAAAATGTCAGGCCCTATCATATGTCATATTGTCTTGTAGAAGGTGAACGTGAACCCGTTGTGTAGAGAGTTTGGTGAACCCAAGTGGTCCCACTGTAGCTCTTCTAGTAGTGTCATTAGTGAACAAACTTGAAAAGTAAAAAGTTACCGCCTCAATGTCTATCGGAGAGGTATGTAGTTTATCATTATATTTGATTTGATTGATAAAGTTTATGCCTCTTCGAGTACTAGTTGTCATGTGCAAGAATTTTGTGTTCTTATCCCCAAGCTTGCACGAGGTCTGTCATGATTTTTTACGCCAAATTGATCTCACACACTTACTTACGTCTCACTGCTTAGATCATAATATTTGCAGCTCAGAACATTCATCATTTCTAAGATGCCTATCCTCCGTTATATTCTCACTGGTTTGAATTTCATGCTGATGCAACAGTAGTTTTGAGTCCTGATTGTCAAACTCTTGTCTGTTCCAAATTCTGAGTTTTGTAGCCATAAATGCTAGCTTTTTAACTAATTAAAATTTCCCATCAAACTTAATATCACATATTCACATTCCTTCCTTTTTCACTGTGGCAAAGATACTAGATTGCGGAATATTGTGAATAATCACACTGTGATGCTGGTTGGAAATGGGAAAAGGATTAAGTTTTGGCTTGATAACTGGACAGACAATGGTAGAAGTTTCCTACACTATTTCAGTTATCCAACGATAAAGAAGCCAGCCTAAACAAGATGGGAATGTGGGACGGTCATGCATGGTGCTGGGTTTTCTCCTGGAACAGAGTCTTGAGAGGCAGGAATACTGGACTTCTTGCTAAAATGTACGCTATTCTGTCAAGGGTGCAATTGGACAAAGAAACAGAGGATAGGCTTGTCTGGAAAGCCAATAACACAGGGAGATTCTCGGTTAAATCTCTCTGTGGGCTTTTAAATCCCAGTCCTCCATTGAACACTGTATTCTCCTTTAAGGGGATTTGGAGAGGTCTCGTCCCCCCTAAAGTAGAGGTTTTTTGCTAGATGGCTATCATCAACAAAATCAACACCCGTAGCATGTTAGTTAAAAGAGGTATCTTGGATACCTCAGCTGCAAACTGTCCTATCTGCCTAGTTGAGGAAGAAATGGTCGATCACCTTTTTCTCCATTGCTACAAGCACTGGCTCATTTGGTCTAAAATCATCAACTGGTGGGGCTTAGCTTGGTGTTGTCCAGGGAACTTGGCAAATCTCTTCTCTCAGTTGGACTCTTTGGTTTATGGCAAATTTCAGAAAAAAGCATGGGTGATGTTGTTCTTCTCTGTGGCATGGTCTATGTGGCTTCTCCGTAATGATGAGATATTTAAGCAGAAGATTCCAAACTATGATACTCTGTTCTTCCTTATTGTTACTCGGCTTTGCTTATGGTTAAAGGCTATAGAACCAAATTTTCCCCACTCCTCTTCAGATTTGCTAAGATCCGCCGAAGGTCTGATTCGATGGACTAATTCTCAAACTTTGAGGACTGGTGTTATGTGGTCTCCCCCTATGACTAATAGATTCAAATGAAATGTTGACGGATTCTCTATCGGAAAACCTGGCCCCTCCGGAATAGGTGGTGTTTTGCGGAATCACCATGGAATACTTTTAGGTATTTTTTCTTTGTCGGTTGAGATCTTAGACTCCAATATAGCTGAGCTGAGAGCGGTGGTCAAAGCTATCGAATTCTCAGCCTCTAATTGCTTCCTACATCATAAACATATTATTATTGAATCTGATTCTGCCAATGTCATTAGCTGGATGAATAATCCTCATAATAGGCCTTGGATTCATCATAAACTCTTCTCTTTAGCTCAGAGGCTAGCTTTATGTTTTGATTCAATCACCTACACTCATTCTTACCGGGAAAGTAATCACATGGCAGATCACCTCGCTAAACAAGGAGTGCACAGAATATCTGATTTTGTTGCTTGGCTATGACTCTTTGCAGCTTGTGGTATTTTGGGGCAATGTTTTGGTTACTATGCAGGGAACAGATAGTGGAAAGATCTTAACTGATCTGAAGATTATGTTTCTATATTTAGCTAGTTAGCTCAACAAATTTTTATCTGTGTAATGTAATTGCATAACACAATTATGCCTTATTTAATCCTATCAGTTTCTTTCAAAAAAATATTCACATTCCTTCCAAATACCCTCAAGTTTCTCCATAACCGACTATATATATACTCCTTAGTGTTGCAAGACTTCTTCATTTTCAAATTAAAATATTAAGAGGTGAATTTTAAAAAATAATTGACTAAAAGATCATTGAAACTAAAAAATAAAAAATAAAAAAGTTGATTATATTGCTAATTTTTATTAGAAATAGATTTTAGTTTTATCTACTTGCTAATCATATTATTTTTTTAATTGTGTGTGTGTGTATTATTTTATGTTGAATAATAAATAATTCTTAGAATATAATGAATACTAAAACTCATTGGATAGGATATAGGACATGAGTATCTCATATAATAAATATCTAAAAAACTCATAAGTAATAAGTATGATATGGATATAATAGAAATGAATGCTCATTTTGAGTCCAGTTTCAACAATATTATGGGTTTTTTTTTATATAGTAACTTAAAGTGACTAAGAGTATTTGTATCTTTGACTACAATGTTTGATGTTCGTTTTGCAATGAAATACAAGATTCTGCTGTTATAATGTGGTTTTGTTTGGGTGATTTTAGGTTTGGTTGATGATTTCCTTATCAATGGAATTTTTTTTTTAGCAGGGTCAACTGCAACGCAAACTTTAGTACCTAATTTTCTACTCAACTCTGTGGTCTCTTCAGCTGGCTAGAAACAGCTTGATATTCAACAATTTTTCACCAAATTAGGACTATGTGTTCTCTTTAATCTTGCACGTAGTAGCCTGCTAGATTAAGTTTACTGATGAGCCTTTTTCACATATATATGATCTGATTTGCTTAGAAGATGGACCAATGCTAACAATGTTTAGGTTTCAATTAACTCGAAGTAACCACGAATTGGTTGATGGTTCTTCCATTAAGAAACCAGACATGTTATTTTTAAATTTTAATTAAGATCATATCTAAAAGGGTTAAAGACAAGGTAATAAACCTAACATACCTAGGATACTTAGAATGTCAAGCCTAGATGATATAGGTCTAGCTTGCTTTCAAGCCCAATATTTCTAGGTTCAGCTCAGCACTGAATCCAAGTAAACATAAATCTAACAAGCTAACATACCTAACATTTTTAGGTTCAGCTATGTGCTGAACCCAAACAAACATGGGTTTGGGAAGCTGTTAAACTCAACATCATTGAGTTTGCGCCTAAGTATGTTTCAAACGCTCAAGCTATTTGAAACATCAGTTTTACTTCAACAAAGATGATACTGCATTATCGCTATTGATAATGGAATAAATAACAGTAGATTTTGGTGATAAAAATGCTTTAAACAATGGAAATTCATTGATAAAAAAAGGTTGATATATGTTGGTGATTAGTTGTTGTCAGCCCCCATCAATATGTTCTCCTAACCTACAAAGTTATTTAAAAAGCATAGCCTTGTTCTTTTCTTTTAAAGAGCCTATACCCAATCCACCTCTATTTGTTTCTCTTGCAACCATATGCCAAGCTACCTTACAAATCCTCTTATCAGTAGATACACCAACCCATAAAAACATTCATTGAATTATGGTAACCATACCAGCTACACCCTTAGGCATGAAAAAGATAGACATGTAATACAATGGAAGAGATGAAAGAACAATTTTAAGAAGACAAAACTCACCCTACCATGCTTAGTTGCCTTCATTTCCACATTCCCAATCTATTATGGATCTTAGTAATCACTACTTTCCATGTTGATAATCTTTTCGGATTTGTGCCCAATGAAATACCTAAGTATATAAATGGTAGTGTCCCATTAATAATAAATTACATTTGTCATTCTGGTCGTGTAGTCTTCATCAAGATTGATCCCTACAAGATAGCTTTTATGGAAATTAGTTCGACCTGATGCCAATTCAAACTACCATAAGATCCTATTCGCATTCATTAATGAGTTGTGGTTATTTTGCACAAACACCAAAGTATTATCTCTATATTATAGATGATTAATATATTCCTTGTTCGCATATTCTATACCCTAAAAATAACCAGAGACGGAAGCCCTATGAAATAAGACTGATAACCCCTTAACAACCAAATCAAACAAGACTAATAGCCTCTCTTATCATCTATATGGCATGCTTTCTTGGGTGTTTGATTATGATTCCATAAGTGTTTTATCTTAGATGATTGGTGCTCAATAGAATGGATATTATAAAGTATTTTTAATAGTATAACCAATCTAAGCAGAAGATTTGGGTGAACTAATCATGCTTAGATGATGGTGGCCTCATCAATGGCTACACAACGCCCCTAGCTCTATGTTGCTCAGACTTTTTAAAATTTTAGATCCTATATCTGACACAGATTCGTGTCGACATGTATACCTATGTTTTACCTGGTTATTTTTTAAAAAAAATTTATTTATTTTCACATAACTGAAGTGTCCAAATATTCATATCCGAGTGCTCAATGTCGGACACAAATATTCTTGGTGTGTTTTTGGTATTGTGGTGAAAGATGCTTTTTAAAAGTGATTTTCGCTTAAAAATATATTAAAATAATTTTTTATTTTGACATTATCACATTAAAATCATCAAAAAAACCATTAAAAAATATCAATTAAATATTTTTTTCAAAACAAATACACTTTTAAAACATACCCAAACATAAATGAAAACACACTCTCGTACCATCAAAAACAAAACTTGGAAGCAGCATACTAGGAGCTTTCATGTTGACATACGGGACTATAAAGTCCTCACTCTGTATAGATCTAGATGGAAAAAAAAACTTGGCAGTAAATTGGGTGATTGAATTTAAATGTCAAAAAAGGATCTATTTTAAAGAAAGAATTAATTGTTATGACAATTTTGGAGAATTCTCTTTGTTTTATTAATGTTTGATTCATTTTGAGTTTTTCTGACATGGATTTGTGTGTGATGCATGGTATTGAGGAACTTGAGATTGATGTTTGGATCTTAAATGTAATTACAAATTCAAGCTTCGAGGTCTATTTTGCTTTCCAATTTATTAATTTGAAGAATTAAAAACTTTATTATTTTTTTACTATCTAGTTAAAAAGCAAGTTAACAGGCCCTTAATCTTGTAAATGGTATCTTAATTCGGATCGATATTCGATCGTTAGAAATTCTAGACTGATGGAGAGCACAGGAGAGAAGTATAAAACATAATTTTGGATTAAAATTCATAGAAGTAATAATTACATAAACTTGAAAATCAACAACATAAAATCCAGGCAAAAGCTAGCCCACCCGAAATCGATTGCTTGCCTTTATTGGTAACACACAGCACAATCCTATTGACCATGCATGACATGACTAACCCATCTGATGTTGCTAAAGGTCCATGAATTCCATTTCTCATGCAAAATCTAATTAATTAGCATAGCTACACAATCCATACAAACAAGAGCTTCCCTTTTTGCACTTTTGGTTACACTTGCCACAGTGTTTCTCATCAACAGAAGGGTTAACACACTTCCCTTGACAACACATCTCTGAATACTTGCATTTTTTGCCACACTTGCCACAATTAAGCTTGTCGGACATCACATTAACACACTGTTTTCTGCAGCAGTCAGGCCCAGCACTTCCTTTGGCACGACAAATTGGGGGGTACTTGTCACATTTCATGGTCACTTTACTAGCTAGGAAACGACCACTTCTAAGGAGATGTGGTTGTTCCTCATCTCTTTGCAAGGGAAGGTCATTGGTGCTATGTTTTTCTATGCTAACATGGGATTGTTTAACCATTGGTGTTGCTGATTGAATGTTGGCTAAGGCTATAAGCACTAGCAAGGTAAACAAAGTTGTTGATGACTTCATGACTAGGGACCTTTTGAGAGTTTGTAAGGTAATTATAAATAACGATGCTAGCTTTCGGTGAAGGGAGGAAGGATACTGTGAAGGTATTTATAGCAAGCTATTAGGGAAAAAATTTCCAATTTTTTTTCCATAATGGTGGATCCGGAGGTCCTTTTCTTCAGTGGCCAAGTATTTATTTTTTTCGTGCCTAAAATAGGAAAAATAGGAAATTGGGAAGAGGAGAAGAACCTAAAACATGGAGGATAGAAAAGCATGTTGATCAATCTATAGGTGCACGTGAAACTTCCTGAACATGGATACCTCAGATATGTGTTGGGCTCATATGGCCCCAACCAAGGCTGTAAGAGTACATGTAAAATGTCTTTTGTCAGGCTAATATTTGAGTCTCTTCGTTGTCATATGATTTTTTGTACCTTGTTAAACAATAATTACTAAAATTAACTTTTTGATTATGTAATTACTCATTATATCTTATCTATTTGAAAAAAAAATGTTCAAAGAAAAGTTAGAGAAGGTTAAAAAAAAAGCTTAAAAATGCATCATGTTTAAGTGATTTTTATGCATGGTGATTGTTTATACGTTTTGCGTCTTAATTATCTTCTTTTAAAATTGTTTTTTATTTTTAAAAAATTAAATTAATATTTTTTTAAAATATTTTTGAATAATTTTAATATATTAATATAAAAAAATTTAAATAAATATTTTAATAAATTTTTAATTATAAAACACTTTTAAGAACATCGGGCTAAAATACAAACTTACAGTCAGCTGCCCCTGTAATCAATTGGTTACACGGTGAACGCCTAGCAAAACAATGAGAATTACTGTTGCAAATGAGTTGTCAAAAGAGAGGGAAGCACGTTCTTTCCTTCAATTACCTTGGCAATTGCGTGAAGGCATCTCACAATTTCCTTTACAGAAGATAAGGGTTGGGATTTTGATTCAAGTTTTGACTTTTCATTATTTCCAAATCATAGATATTTATTTCTCCACAGTTCGGCTACCTTGCAATATGCAATGACCAAGAACATTCATAGGTGACAAGCAGGTCCAAAGCATGTGCTGCAGATATGCGAACGATATTGTATTCTCTTCTCTTTAGTCCTCCGTCAACTTCTCCTCTGATAGTTGCCAATAATCCGTGACAAATGTAAATGAAGCCTGACTTTTGTAGGCAACTAAACTATATGCAGCCATTACTTCCTTTCTTATGAACTTGCATCAACAAGAAACTACTTGATACTGTGTACCTTCCCTATGCACATGCTTAGTTTGACCGATGCTTGCGGTTTTGCTTAGAGTTGAAGCAAATGCCTGATCATATGCTAAACCATTGAGCAGCTAGATTGATTAAGTATCACTTTTCTCTTTCTTTATTTGAACTTTACAACTGTTTCCCACATAAAATTATAGAACAAAGTAGGAATATCATGTCCTCGAAGGGATAGTCTAATGGTCAAAATTTGTGATTTCCATCGATGGATCTCATGTTCAAATCTTACAAGTGTTGGAAGAAAGCTGGATGTGATATAAGATTAAAAAAATAATACAAAGTCATAAACTCAAGAACAAAAAAAAATATTAAAAGGAAACTATATTTTTAATTAAGTGTTTCTCTCTAAACTTTCTTAGTTACTCTCTCTTTTTTGTACTAATAATGTCGAATTACAAATTTTTTATAAGCTTAAAATCCTAGATAATCAGAAATAAATTAATACAAAAAAATATTAATTTAAACATGAATTATATTCTGCCAATTGAATTGATTGATGGTTTTTCAACTGGTCAACCGATTTATTTAATCCAATTGGTCGACCGATTCTCGACCTATGAACCGGTTTCTCTGTTCTTTAGAAAAATCAAAAATCAAGTTTAATTTTCAACAAGGAAGGGTAGTTAAAGGCCTGTTGAGACTCACAATAAAACTAAAAAAAAAAAAGGAAGATCATTGTATTTTTCTTTTCTTTTCTATAACTATATATAGATGAAAAGATTTTAAGGTGTTATTTTTTTTTTTTGCAGCTTAGCCATGCTTCTAAAATATTTTAATTGTTTTTGCTTTAAATTAATTATCTTTTATGTTTTTTGATCGTTTTGATATGTTAATGTCAAAAATAAATTAAAAAAATATTATTTCAATTCATTTCTAAATAAAAACACTTTGAAAAATAATTATTACCACAATATCAAACAATGTTTAATTTCAATTTGCTATCGTGGTAATATTCATCTTTATGCTTGGCATTTAGAAACTTAAACTCTAATTGCTCTCATTAATATTTATTGATTTCATTGGTATTCGACAGAATTTATTTAAAAATTTTAGATTAAAATCATTTTTAAATATGATAGGAGAGCCTCTTTAATATATATGTAAATATATGCAAATTTAAATTCAAAAAGTTTATATTCTGAATAATATAATAAAAAATAATATAAATTATATTTTAAAATCACACTTATCAATTAAATTTTTTAAATTTAGATGATTGTTCGACAATCATAATTATAATATGCTAGCTATATATTTATGTTCACGTTCACATATGTATACCTTAATTGTGATTGCAAGGTTATGCTACTGTAAACTTTTTGCTCATTTATACTCGGTGGTAAGATTACAACTATACTCTCATAATGTGGTGATGTGACATACATTAATGAGCCAACACATGCACCCCAATGCTCTTTAGAGCAAGCAAGAGACTCAATTTTGCAGAAACAAGAAGATGTATACAACAGAAAATTATACAGTTTGTGAAGCAATCATGCATAGCTACACATCCCATAAACACAAAATTCGCCCTTCTTGCACTTCTTGTTGCATCCACCGCAATTTCTTTTATCGAAAGACGCGTTCACACACTGACCCTTGCAGCATATTTCAGTGTACTTGCACTTGTGCCCACACATCCCGCAGTTCAATCGGTCCTTCTTCACGTTAACACATTTCTTGTTGCAGCAATCTGGTCCTGGACTTGTCTTCACTCGACAAATTCGAGGGAATTTGTTGCATGTCAGATTGGCTATCAGGTTTTGTTGAGCCAGGACGCGACCAACCCCTCGTAAGGAAGTCACTTCTTGGATTTCGGACAACGAGAGTTCACTTTGCCTGTTTGAATTTTCATTGTAACTGTCTAAATGCAAAGCTGTAACGGTACTAGCTATTGTTGAGAGAGCAATGAAGAGCTTTAGCAACTTCATGGTTACTAGCTAGTATGAAACAAGGATTGGTTGGATGGGAATTATTTTGATAGGAGATATATAGGCTTTTATAGAGAAGTTTTTGTAAGAGAGTTGACCTTAGGAAATTGAATTTACAAGTTTTGCTTTCTCTGTGTCGACTTGATTCATTACAATGCTTAGAAATGACTAAATATCATTAAAGAAGAATTGAGTTGATTAAATTTAAAGAAAAGTTGGCCACCGTAGGGAAAAAAAAGGTCAAATAGATAGCAAAATTACTCCAAGCAAATAGTTTTAATTTTACGCCATTGTTTCTAGTATTTGATAAATCCAAAAACAATAAAACTAGCCCATTTTATAGGACTAATTTGAGGACTTTTCAGAACTTAATTGATTAATTACAGAAAGCCGACTCTCCTTTAAAGTTGAGGTTTTGGGATTTCTTGCAGTAACTCAATTTTAGGTTTTCTTAAAAAAAAATTATTTTTCATATAAAAAATATTTTTCTTTCAAAATAAAAGAGAAAAAAATAATACTTCAAATCAATCATGCATACACATCTATTTAAAACGTTAGGTGAATAGACAATTTATGATCTTGTTGAATAGATATTGAAAAATTTATTGAAAATTTGGTCAATACTACACATTAAAAATTTAAGGACTAGCATGGACAAGATTGCAGTGTTTGACGATCCAATTTTGAAAAATGAAAGCTTAATTAAGAAGAAAGTTGAATATGGAAGCAAAATTGCAAAAATTGAATAAATTCAATGACCTAATTGAACTTTGAAAGGTCTTAATTGACTTAATTAAGGGTGAATTTAAAAAAAATTAGAAGTTTGAAAAGTTAATTGAAAACTAAATTGAAAAAATCTAAAAACAATGATTATTTTGCAAGGAATATGAGTTCAATTGCAAAATTCTAGGAGTAATATTTAAAAGAATACAAAAAATAAGGATAATTTTAGAATTAATTGAAAGTTAAAAAATGATTTTAATTTAACTTAATTTTTTTTTGTTAAACGACTTGTCATACGGTTTTAAACCAAGATCTTGAACGACATGTCATTAAAATACTATTTATTTTTTTTCTCTATATTTGAACACAGTTATCAAACCCGACTCGGGGGTTGACCCGGTCAAGGGGCCGGGTCTCGGGTTTCATGGGTCAACCTAGGTTAACTCGAGTCAACCCGGAAAAATTTTAAAAAATATATTTAAAGTTTTAATATTTCATATAAAAAAATTAAAAAAAATTTCATGTGAATATAGGCTATACATGTTGTAAATAATAAAATTTAAAATAATATTTTAAAAAACAATTTATCCCACATTAAAAAAACATAACTTTTTTCTTGTGAATATAAAGTATATATACTAAAGGGCTTCAAATCCCACATTGAAAAGATATTATGTTATCATTTTAAGTTGAAGTATTTAAACCAAAAAGTTTTTTATCCCATATTGAAAAAACATAACTTTTTTCTTGTGAACATAGAGTATATATACAAAATGACTTCAAATCCCACATTGAAAAAATAACTTTTTCTTAGAAACATAGAAATATATATACTAATGGGTTTCAAATCCCATATTAAAAAAACATAACTTTTTTTCTTGTGAACATAGAGTATATGTACTAAAGGACTTAAATCCCACATTAAAAGGATATTATGTTATCCTTTTAAGTTGAAGTATTTAAACAAAAAAATATTTTATCCCACATTGAAAAAACATAATTTTTTTCTTGTAAAAATAGAGTATATATACGAAAGGGCTTCAAATCCCATATTGAAAAAATAACTTTTTTCTTGGAATATTTACTAAAAGATTTCAAACCCCACATTGAAAAAACATAATTTTTTTCTTGTGAACATAGAGTATATATACTAGAGGGTTTCAAATCTCACATTGAAAAAATTAAACACTTTTCTAATATTTATATAGCGAACTTTAAAAAGTGTTAATAACCAACTAAACAAATATGAAAAAAGAAGGGTGCAAGAGAAAAATCACATTTGAAAAAAAAAAACACCGGGTCTCACCCGGGTCATGGGTCGACTGGGTTTGGCCGAATTATTACACTGGCCGGTCTTTTGATAAACTCGGACTGGTCCAACCATCAAGTCCCGGGTCGACCTACCAGGCCGGTCCAAGTTTAATAACTATGCTTTTGAACAAAAGAAGCTGTCCATGAAGCCACTGGCCTTGAACCTTCCCACCAAAACGCACCAAATCTTCCCCAAATCATAATCATAGCCCATATTACCTTCTTCAAATCCCACCGGTTTGTTCAGTTTTCTTCGCCCCTGCAATGCTCTCTTGACATGAAAAAAACTTGTCTTCAATAGTACAGAAATCACAGGACTCTGGGTTTTTTCTTTTCACCAAATATGGAGCATTTTTTAGCGGTTGGGATCTCCGTCAACAAGGTCTCATTCCATCTTAAAAGATAGGAAGATCAAAGATGAGGGAGAGAGGACGGGTTTCTTGGATAGAATCCAAATGTTACCCTATAAAAGGATGACCTGGGAGTTTCAAGTTTTTTTTTTTTACCATTATTGCCAACTTCTATTTCTAAGCCATCTTCAAGAACCCAAGAAGACTTTTGAAGAGGTGACACTGCTAAACAAATCCTCCTAACTCCAAGACTGCAAGCCTCTCACGTTTTCTCCCCTGCTCTGCCATTGTTTCAGAACTAATCCCTGCTGTCAAACTGTTGGAGACAGAATTATCAAACCTCCAAGTTACTGCTACTGTGATAGGTATGATCTTTTTAGCCTTTTTCTCCCTCGTACCTTTTGCTTAAGTTTACTGCTATGCTAGGAAATCTTTCTTTTCCTCTCATGTGAACATGCTGGATAAATTTTCTTTGCTGAATGAGATCATGCTTAATTTCCTTTAAGTCAATAACGGTTGGCTTTTATTTGGCGCGCTTCAAAAGCTTTGGATTAAGTTCCCATGGTAGCAACATATTTTCATCTAGATTTTTACCACATGATTACCAATCTCTGCATCAGAAAGCTGTGGTTCAGTGTGGTTGAAATCTATATAAATTGAATGCTCTTATGACAGTAAGCTTAATAATTTGAGTTATGACAACATGAGGTGAAAAGATTCAAATGAGAGGATGCTTTCCCACCCTTCAATTGTTTTGTTTGTCGTTTAATATCTTTTAGCTATGACACTAACTTAAAAAACATAAAAAAGAGAGGATGCTTATCGGTTTCTTATTGCATGAAGTTTATACTTCTGTGTTTGGTTGTCAAGGTCGAAGAATTGTTTAAATTGTTAGGTGAGGTTTTAAAATATAAATTTATATTATTCTCTAACATATTTCTTCAAATTAAAATACTTTACACTTGAAACTTGCACAGATTTATATTATCTTGTATTTAATTTTTATCAAATAAATAGAGATGGTAAGATTCGAACTCGTGACCACTTAATTATCAAAACTCTAATATCATATTAAAAAAACATCTTCAAAATATAAATTTATATTACTCTCTTAGCATTATCATCGATATGCGTACTGGGTATTGGACACTGAAGGTCCTGTAATCCGGCTTGAATTTTTGGTTGCGATCTTTTCATCATCCTGTGATTTAATTTTTTAGGGGTTTGTGGATTTGGGTTTTCTTACTTTTGTTTGATGGGCTGATGTTATAATACAAGAGTTTATGGGCTATATTTTTTGTCAGCGAGTTGGGCTGAAATGGAGGCTGGGTTGGGTTTGTGTTTACGAATGGGCTGACTTTGTTTGTTTATATAAAGTTGCTTTGTTTTGGTGGTTAGAAAGAGCTTTTAAAGAGATTTGATTTTTTTTGTTTTAAATTATTTTTTTATATATTTTAGATTATTTTAATGTGCTAATATTAAATTATAAAAAAATTTATTTTTATATATTTTTAAATAAAAAATATTTTTAAAACCAATTACTACCACAATATCAAACATATTCCAAGTGTAATATTTGAGCTAATGAGTTTATGGGATTTAATATCATGTTTGGACCTCTTCTTTACAGTCATTTACTTCTTACTTTTAATTACAAGCTAGAGATAAAAGAAATACAATAAAATAGGTCTTTAATTACAAACTAAGATGTATTGTGTCAGTCCTTTTTAATTTTTGCTTGCTTAGAATTATGACTCGTGTATAATGTTTGGTAATCATTTACATGATATTTTTCAGTTTTCCTTTTATTTAAAAAGAGATTAATTAATTAGAGTTTTTCATCAAAGTTTTTTTTTTCATGTCTAAGTAAAAAAAATGCTAAAAATGTTTTTGTATCTATTCGGGTTTATATTAGCCTTTTCACAAAAAGATCAAAGTCAAAAAAATACTTTTTCATATTTTAACATTTATTAAAATATTTTGTTTAAGCATTTTTATGAAAAATATATATATATATATATATATATAAAATATTTTGCAAGTATATTTGAACTTAATAAGAAGTTTATTAAGCTAATGAGGACTTGCCTAAAATTAAAAGACTCATTGAACTGACACACCTAAATTTTTAAAATAATAAAATCATCAACCTTTTCTTTGTAAATAAAAAATATTTGTTATCCATGTTTAAGGTAAATGGACTCATTACGAGTCACCGCCTTGAATTTTTAAGAGAAATAAAAAATTTCAATTCAAATAATTTTTTTTATTCATCAACGTCAGAGGTGATAATATCAACTTGGTTTGATATCCACTAATACCAAAATTATGAATATCATCTTAATATTCATTGATGTTTGAGTTAGAATTATTTATATTCATCAATGTCAGAATTAGAAAAACTTTTAATATTCATTAACACTAGAGTTAGGAATATCAGCACTACAATTAGAAATAACTTTTAGCCCAATATTCATTGATGCTAAGGTCAGAAATATTAGACTGCTTATTAATGTCAGAGTTGGAAGTATTTTTAGTTGAATATTTAATAAAGTCAAAGTCATGAATATTATAGGCAGACCATGATAGCACAACACAACAAACCATTAACAAGTCAAGACAAAATATGCAATGCAGTCTATGTCAAGAAGATCGTTTTAGGAGTGACAATATCTTTCTTTTAGCGTAACTAGTCTCATATCATAGAATTTTTGTTGACCGGTTATGGTTCTTAGTAACCACAATATTAGGTGGTAACTCCTCAAATAAAATATTTTCCCTCTAAAAATAAGATGTCAAATATCCGTTTTTGCTCTTTTCTTTTTTAAACGTCGTCACGGCGTCGAGTAGTGATACCTCTTAACTAAATTTAAGCACGATCTAATTTTTAGATTGAAACTTATGAGCTTTTTCGTCAAAACCAGCCATTCTGCATAATCCATACTTCTTTTCATTGATCCATAAATAACTATGCTAAACAATGCACACGATATTATTGTGTCAGATTTGCAATTGACTAATTAAAACTATTTGCATCATAATCTTGGATTCTATAACTATATAATAATAATTATTTTAAGGATTGAGATTTAGACTTATGATTAGTATAAATAGATTTTTTAATTTATTTTTAAGTAGACTTTTATAATTTGATAAATGAATAAAGAGATTGTTCTCTTTCACTTATATGAAAGATTATCCCTTTATCCCTGACATCTAGGATTTCTCTCGAGCCCTCTTCCTAACTTTTCTTTCAATTTCTATAATTAGTTTTAATCAATTAATTAATCATAATAGTATTAGAAAATAATATAAATTATATCATGTGATCTTTTATTAAGTTGAATTGATTTTTTGATATAATATCAAAGTTTTAATGACCAAATAATCTTGAGTTTGAATCTTACCATCTTTATTTATTTGATAAAAATTAAATACATGATAATATAAACTTGTACAAGTTTTCGAGATGTAAAATTTTTACTTCAAAAAATATATTAAAACTAAAATATTTAGATTTAGATTTTCAATTCTCCTTCAAACTTTATATTCCAAACATAATTAATCTACAGTAATAGAAAGAAAAGCAAATCGCAATGATTGCAAAAGGACTGATACAAATCAGAATAATATCTATCTTGTCCTGTGCACCACTGGCTCAAGGTAGACAAGATTCTTTATGTTGCTAAGAAAAGCACATATTCTGACAAGTCACAGGAAGTACATCAAGGAATGATTGATGTCATTACATCAATTCTGCAACCAGTCTATGGCGACATGAACTTTTTATACAGTTTTATATGTTGCAGCACAATGAAATCCTTCAATTTCATTGTCAAGGCAGTGAGAGATCATGAGCTCTCATTGTCTTGTAATCCTCTGTTTAATCCTGTGTGTCCAAAGCTCTTCATGCAGCGAGGGTTCTCTTGTGACAACAGTGAGAAGAACTAATGAGTGGCAAGTCAGCTCCAGTGTGGAAAACATCAAACCACAAAGGGATGATCATACTTCTCTTCGAGGTACTGAGAATGCAGAGACGACGAACCTAAGATCATGGAGTGGTCAAATTGCTTTGCATCACAGACGCCATCTTAGGAATGTAAGGAAAGTTACATCAACAGAATTTGCAGAAAAATAAAGAGTTCCATGTGCTTTAACTTTTACTTTTCTTTTCATTTTTCCTTGATGAACTCGTCTTGCTATTACTAATGTGATCTACATGAAACAGACTCATGGGGTTCTAAACATCATAGGATGGGGAACACTCTTGCCAGTGGGGGCGATTGTTGCAAGATCCTTCAGGAAATTTCCATTGAAATGTGATGAATGGTACAAATTTCACGTTCTGTGTCAAACTTTGGGATATATTATTGGTGCAGTAGGATGGAGCTTTGGGATGTGGCTTGGGAATTCCTCAAAGCAATACAGCTTGAGAGCACACAGGATTCTTGGCATCGTTATTTTCACATTTGCAACTGCACAGGTGAGCCTAGACTTGCGGTCCCTCTACTTATTTTGATCAATCTTGCTTTATTGATCTCCGACGCCATTGTTTTTGTGATGCAGATGCTTGCTCTCTACTTGCAACCGAAGAGAGAGAATGAATGCAGGAGGTGGTGGAAGATATACCATAAAATCCTAGGATATCTATTGATTTCCATGATTGTAGCAAACATATTTCAAGGGATTGATCATAAAGACCATGCTGAGAAATGGAAATGGATTTATGTAGGAATACTTTCAGTTTTATCATTTAGTGCTCTAGTGTTGGAGATTCTTCGATTTGTCATGCCTAGAATTCACCGGTAGATGGCGTTGGACATCAATCCTAATATTTCCACATGAATTTTACTGAATCTGTTCATTACTGGGAAAATTTCAACTAGAACAATCTCATATATATATATATATATATATATATATATATATATAACCGGTCTAGCCAGGACCCAGGAATATATATCATTTCACCCTGTTAATTATCTCTCATTTACCTGTTTGGAGTATCTTCTATAATTTACATTTAACATGTCTTCTACTAGGACCATGTTTGTTTCTCGAAAAGTAGTTTTTAAAAATCACTTTTCAAACTTTCATGTGTTTGTTTGCCATTAGAAAAGTTGGTCAACGGAAACACTTTCCGGTCAACAGAAAACACTTTCCGGTCAAAGAAAAATTTGGTTTGGTTTGGTTTCTAGAAAAGTGTTTTCCCTTTTGGCTGTGTTTGTTTTCCGGAAAGTGGTTTCCGGGAAACCACTTTTCAAACTTTCATGTGTTTGTTTGCCATTAGAAAAGTTGGTCAACGGAAAACACTTTCCAGTCAAAGGAAAATTTGGCTTGATTTTCAGGAAAGTGTTTTCCTGGAAAATTTAGGCGGAAAACACTTTCCAGAAATTATGAAAAATTTAGAAATGTCATTATTTGCTGATTATATCAAATTTGATCCTCAAACTTTTGATTACTATATATAATTTGTTTTGAATATTTATTTTTCAATTTCATCTCTTAAAATTTAATTTTTATATTAATTTTGGTCCTTATTTTTATAATTGCTATTTGCT
>Ga0307510_10002492_pt1 | contig 20976 bp, 25 predicted proteins | sample 12_EM_MG_FD_207224 | JGI IMG/M metagenome (GOLD analysis project Ga0307510, IMG submission 207224) | Populus trichocarpa ectomycorrhiza microbial communities from riparian zone in the Pacific Northwest, United States - 12_EM | ecosystem: Host-associated > Plants > Roots > Unclassified | place... | reverse complement strand
CCGTTATTAAACTCCAATAGCAGAAGCAGACTGCGGGATGATGTCTCACCAGTTGTCGAACCAGTACAACAAGGCCGTCGGAAATGCGCACGCGACCTGAGAACTCATAGTTGCCCCATGCCTGTTGAAGGTGTGGTTCGGTCTGAAAAAAAATGCTGGTTAGGAGCAGCGTCCTACGTAGGAAAAGGAGAGAGGAGAACGCAAGCGGTACACACCTTTCCAGATAAGATCACATCTACGATCTCCTCATTAGCGGAATCGCGCTGCACGTTTTCAGGTTCTTCACCAGGACGTTCACGGTTGAATGTTTTGTAGAATACCTTTGTGGAAGACTGTTCGTCCGAAAGCTCGATTCCATTCTGTCATAAATAGAATGATGTGGGTCAGCTGCGTGTCTCATGCCGCATGGCCCTTTGCCCATCTGAGCGGGTACGCACCTCTCTCCGCGTCCAAGGCGACGGCGGGAATGCCGGGATAAAGGAAGGGTCGTCCCATTCGTGGCCAGAGGGACACGACATGGGAGTGGAATATCGCACGTGCTCCTCCAATGTGCAAGAGAAGGGTTTGAGAGAATGTCCCGGTATGGCAGCAGGAAGGGCTTCCTCAGTCACGAAGCGCGTAAAATCACGGTCGTATGGTGCCTAAGGCAAGGCGCAACCGCCATCAGAAACAAGCGGAGGGCAGCGCGCAACACCAAAACACGCAGAAGACGCACCAGGACAGTCCCCCTCCACTTCCCCGTGAGTGTGCCAGGGGTGTAACGCCCAACGGAGCCGGACAAGTTCTCGGCTAAGCTGCGGAGCCAGTCCCAATCATGGCACGCACTCGGCGTCAGACTGACGCCGCCGATGGGGAGATTGTTGTCCGGAAAGCCCGGACCGCGAGGCACCGTCCGTGGGCGGAAGGCGAGGTTGTAGTCGTCGATGTCCTCGACGGTTGGGCCATCGATCTGGCCTTGTTCTCGATATGGAGGGTGTGTAAGTGGGGACAGGCGTGCGAAGTACGCAAGCGAAGCACTAAGGGCAATCGGGGGAAGACGCAGGTGAAGTTCGTGGCCCAGGTACTTGATCGGGACTGTCACGGGCGGGGGAGGTACTTTGGGATGTGAATGCGGTGATGTCGAGGTGCTTCCGTAGACGAGCGTGTAAGGGTCGAACCCTTGCTCTGCAAATGAGTACTGCAGGGATGGGGAGAAACGATCGGTTGGAACAAGGGACGAGGCGATGATGAAAGGAAGGGACGAACCCGGAACCAGGCGAATGCGAGCGGGAGCAGAATGGTATCCATCATCCTCTCGCGGCTATCAATTGACTCTCCGTTGAGGGCGTCTGACAGGGGAAGAGGGGCGGATTCGCCGAAGGGAAGAAGGCGAGGTACGATCATCCACGGACCTTGTGAAGTCATATGCCAAAAGAGAGCGACGGCGAGGGTATTGCACGTGTCTTCGACGGGCCAGACATTGTGGCCGCGATGCAAACGCTCGTTGATGTACCTGTCGAGAAGCGCGGGGAGGGAGACGTCTAGAAGGTGTTGATAGTTGAGGGAGTCGTGCTCGAGCACCATGATGTACGCCGTGAGGAGGGCGTCCTGTAAATCAGGGTGGTGGATATCACCCGACCTTATGCAACGCAGTGCCCGGAAACGCGTGCTGAGTTCTGGAAAGAACCGCGACGCATCGTCGACGGTGGAACGGGGGAAACGGCGAGCGAGGGCGGCGCCGTCGAACTTGCGGTAGAAGATGCGACGGTAGAGACGGGGATTGTTGGACGGCTGGAGGAGTTGGTGGAAGCGACGGCATGTTAGCATGAGGGGTAAGAGGGAGCGCGGGGGAGAGGTTTGGGGCTCGTCGTCGAGAGAGAAGATGATGCAGTCTTCCATTGCGTCTTGGAAGAAAGGGAGGGAGGGGAAGGGGAACATGATGATAAGGAGACGAGGAAGGGCATAAGGAGGAGAGGGAGGGAGGATATAAAAGATGGAGGGATGGAGGGGATGTCGTTCATTTCGACAAAGCGGCGTCTTGAACGAGAACTTGGAGATGCGACTCCGACGAGCCGGTGTTGTGTGACGTTGTATGGTATGGTTAAGTTAGTTAGAAATGACGACGTAGCGTTTTAGTCCCGGGGTCGACGGATGCCGGGAGGCGGATTATTGACCTTGCGAGATCGCAAATCTGGGCATGTGTACATACGTATGGTTGGTTGGCTTCGGGACGCCGACGGCAAGGGCAAGAAGTTAGAACCCTGCCGAGAGTGGCCAAGATGAGACGGGGCCATGGACAGACGAGATTGAGAATTGAACATATAGAGAAAGCGGACAGGAGAGGAGAGACCAGGACCGTGACAGAGAACCGGGTGTTGATCACATGTTGTTGGCCACTCAATCCAGACCATCATCAATGGAAAAAGGCGGGTTTTACACAACTAAATATTGACAACTTTGGAAAATGGTAAAAAAGACCCCGTTGCGGCTGCGGCGGTGCGGGGTGAGGGAACGGATCCAATGACAAATAAAAGCATGGTGTAAGGACGAAACCCCGGGGCAAGGGGCACAGGTAAATTCAGGAAATTAAAATTGATTGAACGTGGGACCACGAGACGAGAGAAAGAAAGAGAGAGTTGGAGAGGTGTTGTCAGTGTGTGCCAAGCTGAATCTCCCGATTGCAACGACGACCTCAACTCAACGGAGTTAGCCGATCTCGACAATAAATTCAGGGCTTTCGGTTTAATAATATTTTTTTGGCTCACTCACCGAGCGCCTGCGCCCCATCGCTGGTCCTTCACCCACGCCCCAGTTCTATGTTCGCTCACCCGCGGCACAGCTACAATTAATGGATAGGCTATTGCCCCCGTGACCACCGTCCCACAACGTTTTCCAAAACGTTTGGGCACAACTACAACAGTCACTTTCTCGGGCGCTTCCCTCGCTCCAAGGATTCATATTTAGTCCCCTTCCGATCCATATCTATATCCCATATTCCCCGCTTGTTCCCTTGCTCCACTCGCTTGGATCATATCATTAATCTCCATCATGGATCCACAGTCGTCATCTTTGAGCGCCATTAAAATCTTCATCTAGAACTAAGTCTCCTCTCAACGTCCTTGCTGCACACTGCTGGCGCCAAACAGCCTTATCTAGCCGAGCCTACTCTCGGATCTTGCTTTCCTCCTTCTGACACCATAAAACTCGAACACCCATTTTTTTTTCATATCGCATCATAATTGCTCCCCTCACCGCCCGCGCCGCGCCCATGGCCAACCACACACCCCCTACCTAGCTGCGGACCATAGTCGCCCATCTTACAGCACCAGATGAAACCAATACGATAAGCATACAGTAACAACGGACGGACGGACACAGGTTTAAATTTGGGACTTCCATTCGATCGGGGTTCCTGCTGCGACCTGTCATTGGCATGGATTAACAACCACACCACATCCCCGCCATCCCATCATATCATATACGTTCCGTACGATAGCCTAACTTGCCCCCTTTTATTACTGTGCCCCAATTAATGCCTTGATATATTTGTTGTCATCACCAAGCGCGCAATTTTTCATTCATCCAGCTGCCCCAGCACAGGCAAGTAAAGACAGGCAGGCATGCACGCACCCGGCGGGGCAATTGATGGGCGTTTCAAACCAAAACCCTTCATCTTCATCGCCCCGGCGTGAAATGAAGGGCACCGATGTGACGTCACCCCGTTCTCTTTCTCCACCTCCAACAATATTAATGATGTGCAAGTCACATGCTTACAGCTCGACTGGCAGCACCCGCCGGGCTACGAACAATACCGTACTGAAATGAAGAGAAGAGACATACGAGCGCCTTTTTCCCTTTTTTTTTCTGTTCCCCGCAGCAGCGCGCGAAAAGCAAATTGTCGGCAGATTCAGGACCCAGGGACCAAATCGGGGTTTCCGTTTTCAGCTCATTGATCAAGGTCCAGGTCCAGTTCCAGGATTAGTTGGACATCAGACACAGACGGAGGGAAGGAGACTCGCCGTGTGGTCATGGTTCATGGACCCCATTTTCCTTTCTTCACTCACCCTGACAAATTCCCCTCTGTTCCTCAGAAAGCACAGAAACATGTCGATCCGGACACCATGATGATGTCGTTGCCATGTGAAAATAAGGCTGTTGACGGGGATCTACAACTTGATACATGAGTTTCACCCACTGCACGCTCACGAACCCACCCCACTGTATGTTTGAAGACCGCGCTAGAGGGGGGAGGTGGTGAGTTTCGATGTGTCGACGCCATCGGACCCCACTGGCACGTGGCGGATCGATCTACCACATGTGTTCGGTTTATACCAAGAATATGTGATTGAAGATGAGGCTGTACGGAGCATCGATACGCACAAGGGTCTTAGCATTTATTGTGTCGCGATGCAACTGGAAAGTCCGAAATCCGGCTTCTTGCACCCAGTTAGGTCTAGCGTGATCCTGTCAGCTTCCTCACCTCAATTCGATGCTGAGGCTGTTTCCGAGGACGCAACCTGTTTGGCCTTCTTGCGGAAGGAAAGCTTGGAGGCAGTGAAGGCGAGAACAAGCCTTCGCCAACAAGCACGTCTTGTTCTCACTTTCACTACCTCCAAGCTTTTCCTTCCTTGTCGAATCAAGGAGCAGGTTTAGAGGGCAAGGCATACACACCTACGCACACACTCACCCACACGGACTTCGCCTGTCAGTCATTCAATCATTGGGTTAGATTGCCTGCGTCAGAGATAAAGCAAAAAAGGGGAAAACTTCCTCCCCCAGTCCATGCGGACTCGGAACTCGGATCATACCAGAAAGCCCAGCCGAAAATAACATGCGTAGCCTAGACGGTGCACAGGAGCTGTAGTAGTGGTACACCAGGGTACTTCTTCACTGCCTACAAGCCTTACCCTGCCCTGCACTGTGATCAACAAAAAGAGTGCCATTTGTGGCCCCGACCCCTTTCGTGATTTTGCCTCTGGCCCAGGTCACTCTACCTCCGTGACTTGGCCACGCGCTGCAGTCGTGGTGTTGTGTGGGGTGGTGACTTGTGATATGTGGTGTAGAGCACATATTTCACATCCGTGTGCGTGGCTTCGTGCTTTCAGAAAGAACGTCTCGTCCATGTGGCTCCAGGGGGTGCGTCATGGTCTCAGATGCCCGAATCGGCCCGTTCCCCTTCTCACCTCTCCTTCTCCGGTCCCTTCGTATCCCTGGAACCGAACTGATCAATGAGGGATTGGAGCGGTGGATCCCAAGGTGGAGGGAAGATGGAGGGGGGGATGGAGCGAAGCTAGGGGGGAAGGTAGTGAGGGAAGACGGAAATGAGGGGAAGCAAGCGGAAATGAGCATACACACGTAGCACACACACACACATACACGCGCTGCAATCAGGAAATCTGCTGTCGTGCCCCAATTCGGTCCCTCCCCTTTCGTCCCTTACCTGGGTGTGTGGGAGCGCAAAAAATCCTTGCCCCTCCCTCCTCGGCTTGCGGTGACCCACGGCAGATCCCACTTGCCCGCAGCGATTAGCCCCCAGTTTGGCGTTGGCCAGGCCAGATAACACGCCGCCACCGCCATCTGGCGAAGGGAATTGCCCAAACTAAATCACTATGACGGTAGGCGGTTATCAGTCCCCAAAGGTACACAGAAAAAAGAAACAGAAATATATTGAGTTCAGGGTTACTACGCCTTGTCAGCCGAGGCCGTGCGTGTTTTCGCCATCCTTACCCTATCTCTGTGGAAAGTTTCGGTGAAAAAAATTCCCAATGGGTGGCACCGTGAACGGCATTTGCAATGACAGGGGATCTAGGTGCGGACTCTGACAAAAATGATCTTGGCGGGGCGTCATTGGAGGGTTATGTCAAGGAGAGGGTAATCAGTGGACAGAAGAAGCACTTTCAGAGTCAGAGCAATGGCTCGTTACGCCCACGCAACGGCCCAGGGCAACTACGTTTGCAATTCATTTTAGGTGGGAAAAAAACACTTAACGTTCGAAAGGCCAACCAGCATCAGCCTGCACAGCAGGCCGTGCAGGGGTGGAAAGGGAAGCATGGAAAAGCCGGGAGAGCTGCAATCAAATTCACATCGAGTTCATGGATGGCAAACGTAAATTAAATACTGGGGAAACACGTGATGTTGCCGTATCTCGCCGCGACCGACAGCCCCGAAACGTGAGCTTGGGCTTGATCGATCACCCGTTAAATGTTGTACCCTTTAAAATGCATCTGGGAAACATAACTGGTGGGTATTGCGGGGGGGATGCAAGGCGCAAGAATGTTCTGTGGCTCGCTCAAAAATGGTGTATTGAAATATCAAATACCAGCGGTGGTGGTGTTCCGTCAGTCACACACTGTGGCCTCCGAAGATCTTGTAACACCTATAGGTAAAAATCATATGCATGCGAAGGCATTCTGTACAGGGACAGTAGTTTACCTTTTCGGGCCCTTTCTTTCATCTTCATACGCACGTAGGCACATGCAGTTGCCCTACATAAAGTACGATACCCTTTCCCCCAAAACCTCAGTCCCTTGTTCCCACTGACTGATAGTAGCGCTTACTTTTGATCCGCTTTCACTTTCGCTAAGGGCATGGCGTTCCTTTCTTGTAACAGGTTAGACACTATTCTCCAACTTGTTCCCACAGACAAGGTATTCCTTTCTTGAAACAGCCTTGCCGTGCCGCTCTTCCAGGTTCCCTATTCCTTCACCCCCCGCGTCCCACCTATCCGCGTCTCGCATTCTCCAAGATCAAAAAGGCCGAGGAGGCCCAGAATTGCTCTCGCGTTGATTACTGGTTTTGCACAAGTAAAACGGCGGCAAACCGGCGGTCCGATCTCGGACAAAGTCGCGATCACACCCACGTTAGGGGGACGACAGATGGCCGTGAAGCGACGCTTTACGAGGTGCACAGCTCTAAACGTAACACCCTACGGGTTCCTCGGTGAAAATATGACAACGTCTCGATGGCAGCCTGCCGATGGGCCTTAGCGAGGTGTTGAGGGGCATCGGGGCCTGGCTTGGTTCTCACGTGCGGCTTGCTTGCGCGCTCCGTCAATCAAAACCTATAATAATTACCGCACGTGCTGTGCCGCAATGTGGAACGTTTGTCTGCCACGGCATCTGGTAACAAAATTTAATAAGTCGCAAGGGGAACAAAGGGCAGACGGAAATATTACCTGCTGAGGTATATGTATGCCGCACGGGCGCGATTTGGAGCCTCTGGCTGTGTCTGAGCGCCAGATAATGGGCGTCTTTTCCTTTAGGAGCTTGGCATCGCAATTGTGTCTGATCCATGACGACCTGAGGCGTGCAACAGTCGCGCTCGCGGACTGCTCGCGCTCGGCATGGGAATGGGCGCCCGGCATTTTACATTTGAAGCTGGCTAGAGCGTGCAGCTTGTTCGGTACCACGCAGCCCACTGAATTAGACCACTTTGGTATTAAATGCTGTACTCTGCGGCCACAGGCCCACAGATGGTCCTTCTGGGTTTAGTGAGTGATAAAACACGGGACGAGAAATGGAAGACACAACTATGATCGTTAGGGGCCGAAGCTGGCGCTCCGTTATCGAGCTGAGCCGAGATCTCGAGGACCTGCCCACTTCGAGACAATCTGTGTGCAATAGTGAGAGATGAAAGGATTAAAAGAACTCGATCGTCATCATCATACGATGTCCGGCCAAAAGCTCTTGGCGTTAGATGTATGTGAAAAGCCGGACATTATGTAATTTTCATTCAATAACAATAATCCTTCCACAAGTGATCACATGATCTTTGGGTCATCTGACCTTTTTTTTAAATGTGGTTATTAATATTGTTGTTATCCAAAAAATTATCGATATCGACATCGACATCGATTGCCCTCTTTCCACTCACTTCGCCGTACACTTTCAACGCACCCCTTGTTATTCAAGATGTCCGTTGATCTCTCTAAAATCGAGGCGCACCTTACTGCGCGTTCCTACGTTGAAGGGTGAGTTGTCATTTTTATCGTGATTAAGAGCATGGAGGGCGCGTCGATTTTTTTCCCTATGATGAGTTCAACGCTATGGTCCGTGTTTCCAAGAAGCGATTAGACACCGCTGCATAAGCGTGCAGAAACCAAATTCTGTAGCTCTCTGAGATCATGGGCTCGCCTCTTTGCTGTCATCGTCTACATTCTGTTTGGAGCTACTGATCTGACCTCTCATTACATTTAGGTATACGCCCTCACAGGCTGATGTACACGTCTACAAGGCACTTTCGGGGCCTCCGGATGCAGCAGCAGTCCCTCACACTGCCCGCTGGTATAGACACATCCAGTCTTACCAAAGCGAGTTCGGGTCTCTACCTGGCTCTTCAAAGGCTGGCGAGGCACTGACTGCCTCAACCTCGGCTCCTCCTGCTCCTGCTGCTGAAGAAGACGACGACGAGGTTGACCTGTTTGGCTCGGACGATGAAGAGGACGCGGAGGCTGAGCGGATCAAGGCCGAGCGTGTCGCTGAGTATGCCGCCAAGAAGGCGAAAAAGCCCAAGACGATCGCCAAAGTCCGTTGTATTGTTGTTTGTCATCTAATTAATTTTACGTACGCTCCCAGTCCGTCGTCACCCTTGAGGTCAAGCCGTGGGATGATGAGACAGATATGAAAGCACTGGAAGACTCTGTGCGCTCCATTGAAATGGAAGGTCTGGTATGGGGCGCGAGCAAACTCGTCCCTATCGGGTATGGTATTCGCAAGCTCCAGATCACACTTGTCGTTGGTCCGTCTGTTGCTCATTTTGCTCGTTGTTGATCTCATAAATTATACAAAGTGGACGAACTCGTGTCGCTTGATGACCTACAAGAGAAACTTGCCGAATTTGAAGATTACGTTCAGAGCTCTGACGTAGCTGCCATGCAGAGTAAGCGTTGTCGGTTTCATTGCGTTGAACATGGATTTGACCTCATCCCCCAGAGCTGTAAGTTGTGAGGGTAGGCGGTAGGCGGTAGCACTTTGTAGGAGATGAAATCAGATAGATTGTAAAGCCGTGATTAGGAACTTGATTCTGGTCGCATGGCTAAGATTCCTCGTGTATTGTGTATTAAAACCGAAACCACCATGGGGTTGGAGGTTATCACGTGACCTCCTTCCATAACAGGTTTGGCCGGTCCCTCCCCGAAAACGTCTCAAGGTTGGCCTCGCTGCCTTCACTCACTCAGTTGTTGCCGTGTGGTATTTCATATGGCAGAGTACGCGCTCATGTACTTGTCAGAACTCCTCTCTTCATAGCTCACATTCACTCTAGTCGTATACTTGGCTCTTTTCGGGATTGTAAGCTCGAAACCCCGCTACGCAAGCGCCGCTCAAGAGTATCGATCACAAATGAGTTCTCTGCAAAGAGGCAACGAGTTTCCGGAGCCATCGGCTCCATTGATGTTTCTACGGATTCAGAAAAGAGGCAGGAATATGCTGATATCAACGCTGAACCGAGGGTAAGTCCCTACCTTTCTAATGTCCGAAAGTGATTGAGGACCTCTCCTGTCACCGTGGCATTATCTGTCCTCGCCCCATTGCCACACGAACGCGTTGGTTCCATCCGTTATCACCCGCTGTTTCTTGTCTGGCCCACAAAACGCTGCGTCATTTCATAAATATCGATCGTACCTTCCCCTTGTTTCGGAATAATGTTTCCCTCCTTCAGGCAGATCGCTTCATTACCACGCGTCCAGAGACCCTCTTTCCTATGAATACTACCCCACGCACCAATCGAATGGCAAAAATTTTTGGCCTCACAGATGACCGGCTCCTACAGTTCACCGATACGACCAATACAACTCCCGACAGCAAGATCCTTACCTCGCTGCGCCGAAGCGCTTCCCAACTCTTCTATTCTCCTCCAGCCGTTCATCAATCCTCCGCAGTCGCTCACCTCGGAAAACGGCGACAATTCATTCTCGCCCTTGATGGTCCTGGAATACCCCAAGATCCCTGGGCTTATCCACTCTCCTGGTCCTCAACCAACGTCATCGCCGTCTCTTGCGGGCATGATGTGTACTACCAAGACCTGGACACCCGGCAGATTGCACACCTCTGCAACCTGCCGCGGCCTAGCATGGGCCGGATCCGTGCACTTATGTTCGCGCCGCGGGGACTCTACGCAGCCCTCGGAACCACAACAGGATCCATGCAGGTGTGGGATGCAGCCTCACGTCATCGCGTGCGGTCATGGCCAAATACAGACTGGATGAGTATCAGTTCGCTCGCATGGCGGTCGTGCTCGCGTGTGTTCGCCGTCGGCAGGGCTGATGGGCGGCTCGCGCTGCTTGATGTGCGTGCGCCAGGCGAGGTGCACAAATTTCGCGGGCATAAAGGAGAGATCTATGGCCTCCAATGGAGCCATGATGAGCGCTTCGCAGTAAGCGCGGACGCCCATGGCACCGTCCACCTGTGGGACGCACGGAACATGTCGACTCGGGTGGGCAAGATGAAACATGAAAGCCCAGTGAAGGTGGGTTGGGTATAGCCCATCACAGTTCGAACCCTGCGATCTACTGCTGACAAATGCCCACTTGGGTCCTGCAATCACAAACAGGCCGTGGCATGGTGCCCGTGGAAACCCGATCTTCTAGCCACCGGCGGGACATACCCTGACGGGCGCATCCACATCTGGAGCACTTCGATGCTCGCTGACACACTGTCGCCGGCACCCATTGAGACAATACATACGCGCAGCAACGTGTATTCCCTACAGTGGTCACCGCACTCGAGGGAGCTGCTTAGCACGCATGGCTTCGCGTGGCATCCTCGTGAGCGCATGCCAGACGTACCCGAGCCCGCCCCATCGCCATACACAAACTCGATCAGCGTGCACGCGTTCCCCGCGGGCCGCCGCCTCGTGAGCGTCACTGCACACACGGGCACCGTTAGCCAGAGCTGTCTTGGGCCTGATGGAACCATGGTCTTCACCATATGTTACCGCGAAGAGGCAATGAAGATGTGGAAGGTCTGGGGGCGGCGGGAAGAATCGGGGAAGAAGGAGAGCGCGTTTGATAAGTTCAGCATTCGGTGAGCCCTGGTGGGCGCGCTGGGCGCGGCCTCTTGGGGTTCGTGTATATCCTCCCTGCTCTGCATATGTGCTTTGCCTGTATTTCTTGCTTGTAGTTGGCAACATTACTCTGTGATCTACTGCCCTCTAGGCCTAGATGTCGATAAGTTCGGGGGTGTGCAAAATCACTGCAAATCCTCTGCCACGTGGTTCTTGAGGGTTAATTAATTTAATTGACGTTAATTCAGCAACAAAATGCAAATACTATTTTTTTCAAAGGTAACTTGGACCCCATCTTTCAATTCCTCTTACAATTCATCCATTCATAGGCCAAACCCCAATTGAAGACGCACGCATGTAATAGCTTCCAGTTGCCGAACTCACTAAAATCACTGCTTCTCTAGTTCCAGAATCTCCCACCACGGCCAGTCAGTATTTCCAACGTGCCCCTCCGACCACTTCGGTGAATGAATGGACAATCTTCCCCAGGGTGTATCGCAAATGGGTCTACCCACTAGAAGCGACACATTACGATGCCTTTTGAAATTGCAGAATGTGTTCTCGTTCTCATGGTGTTCCCTGAAAAGTGACGCTAACTGTATCAGAGAAACGTGGGCGCTTTGACGCCTCTTCTGAAGTGGTGCATGATGCGGTGCCTGATCAGATCGGTGAAAGCAGTATTGCTACATGGAGTTTTAGGTCCTGACAAGCTTCGCTCAACTCTCTCTGACACCACTACAGTACGGCAGTGTTGTATGCCTCGCTCGGGTGCACTTGCAATGCATCCGCGTCCCTATTACATGACGGAAAGCCCGTACCCAGGACGCATCACATCAAATAGCGTAAATGGTATCCCAGACAACACATGCTACAACCTGGAGGCTTGGCCTCTGGTTGGTCTTCTTTGGGCGGCTTCTATATATTACTAGACGCTTAGCACTCCGTCGCGGAACACATACCGGCCCGTACGTCGCATACTCGCACGCCGTCTCTCTCTTTCCGTCACGGACACACTGGATAACCATCTATGGCCCATATCCCGCATGTCCTGCCTCCGCGAAGCCCACACCGTTTGACAAAATCATTACGCGCTCCCCCTCCCTATCATCGCAGCGACCCTGAAGGGAGCGTGGTGCTGTCTAGCTTGGCGTTTGCTCTCCAGATTTAGAACTGGGGTGGTCCTCACATCTAGGATTTGGCGCCAAGCAATCTGTTATTCAGGGAGTCACGGAATACCCCCATGGATCATGACCCAATGACGCCGAAACCGGAAAATGAGGGAAGGCGTTTCACCTCATGAAGCTTCCCTTCCAGGTAACGGTTCTCGCTTGAGTAGCGAATTCTTTTCAGAGATCGGGGAAAGACAAATTGGGGTATTTCAACTGTGATGATTGCGCAGCCGTTTGGTGAGTGTTGCCTCCCGGATCTTTGTCCGACCTTATCATTGTCAAAAACCGCCAAGTTCCATTGGTTCCCGCTTGACTGTGAACTGTGAAGATTGATATCGGGCGCGCATACTTATGTTCCAACCTTTTGTACGTGTACGGAGGTCTCAAATTTACTGGTGGTCCTTCGACATCGGGAGAGACTGGATTCACGCAACTCGGTGACCAAGCTGATTGGTCATGAAACAAGCCTCGAACGTTCGAGTTGCGTCTCATTTAGCGCGCGCCCGAGGGGCGGGGGCCGTAGAACCAAGCAAGGTATAGTGACGGTGTCATTTTTACCCAAGACACCGTTGATAAGCCCAGGGCGATTCCCAGAGTGAACACCACCGAAGAGATCGCGACGAGTGAGACAAGCAACACCAATTGCCACATTCCACCAATAGTTGCCCAGACGGACGATGCATAGAACGAACGCTAGTCACATATTGGGCCAACAGGGGTAAGCCATTCGAACCGCTTCATCATATCGCAAGCATCTGCCAGGAGAAACGTAAGGCGATAATGAAAGAAGCAAGCCACACACTTTGGCCGTTTCTGTTCTTCATCTACAGATTTTCCAAAGTCTCGTGAGATTGGCTCTGAGGTTCACCAGGTCCCCCATATGTGATACCCCGCAGCCGTGGATCTGGGGAGACTTTCATCAGGCTACTCCGCGTGGAACGGGAATTCTGTGATAGGGTCTTGGCGTGCTAGTCCCTGAGACCACCACGTTTCCTTGGACAGATAACGCACACGGAATGGCTCGCTCTGTATCCCGTCCATGCCCTGTTCAGTCGGGGGAAAGCGATTTCCGGGCAAGAAACCAGAATGATGACGGCGGGCGCGTGTTATCACATGGGTGCAAACTATCATTCTGCACTCTTCACTTTCTCCCATGTTAGAGCACAGATTTGTGTGGGACATACCCTGCTATACCTTATGGACGTTACGAGTGGACGCCGATGAATCTATGGTCCTAAGTCTTCCGGGAGAAGCCGCAAACCCTTGACCATTGTTGGGGCGTCCCGCGTACTCATCATTAATGTGGGGCGCAAATTCTTAGCGGTCCCTGGGCGTGAACGGTGAAACAAATCATATCTAGACACCGCTCATCGGGGACCTGAAGCCTCTCAAAATGTTCATGGAGGACCTCAGCTACGGACAGAGCGCTTCTCTATTCTGGTCGACCCTAACCCTCGTTTGCAATTGGCGCGATAACCCACATCGATTGCGAGTAATCTGGACCCGGTCGACATTGTCGAAATGCCTGTCAGCGTAATCCCGATACTCTGGGTCTTCATGGACCCCCTTCAACGACACCTGATCACGGATTCTCGCTGGGGGCTGGAACTTTGATCTTCATTGACTTTCTAATGGGGCTGGAATCTTTCTCGCTCGTGGAATTCGTCAATGAGTCAGTTGCCGGCATACCGAAATTCTTCTGGTAACAAAATAATCTTATCTTTAAGGTTTTGGGTCCTTCAAACTGCACCTTATGCGGCTCTATGAGTACTACCTCGCTGGGAAATTGTGGATTTACCTGGTGGCGCAACTTTACAGACGTCCCACGAGGGGTTCCAGTGGAGAAATTTGGCAATCAAATGGCCATGTAAAGCATGAATACTGTCCTCATTGGATCGTTTTTTATGATTTACATGGGCTGATAAGGAAAATAAGGTTAGGTAGGTGACTATTCTGACAGGATTTCCCCTTCCGACGTCTGGTAACTTTCTTTGCGTAGGTCTGACGCTGGTGAAAATTGCGTATTGCTCTGGTGGGAATCGTATGTTCAGACTGAACATGTGGGCTGACTTTACGCCTGATATGATGTGATATCCCGCGTTCTCTGGATGCCCCTAGTTTCCGGGGAGTCGGGCCCACACTAGAGTTAATGCGTACTGCGTACTGAACCAGAACGGTACGCGATCTTTTCGCGGAACTCCGGATCATGAAATTTCCATTTTAGTCTATCGGCATCCGTTCGTTAACGCCCTGCGGCTTACAACTGTGCCATATTCGCGATTGTTTTTGACACATATGTGCGCCCCAGCAAATTTGTCAGCACAAGTCACCACAGGGGGGGCCGATCGGCCCCCATGGCAGCTGACAATTGTTTTGGTTTTGGGGCTGCTGCTCCAGGTGGGTACCATGCTGTCTAACGGAACGTGCGTGTTCCGATTATCCATAAGGGAGGTTAGACTTACACCGACGCGGAGGGTCTCGCATACCATTCTTGGCGTATCTATCTTTGAGAATCTCTTACACGTCTCCTTACCGCCACAGGTCGTCAAAGTATTGGACTATACTACGGCCCCCGATGATGGGGTGCGTAACGTCGGTGACAGACCGCTGTTGCTCGTGATGACTCACCCCCCATCTGGACACCACTGGTCTCAAGGGTGTGCTGTGGCAACTCCATTGGAGGGCAGGCGTGCAAGAGTCCACATGGACGACAAACGGATGAGTGGTGCACACGAGTATCATAGTGTGCTACCACAAGCTGACGTAAGACCCGGGCCTTGTTTCCTTGACGAAGTGAGTCTGGCCCACCAACAGTCCAAGCACCGCCCTGAGTTAGATATGTCATCGCGCTGTATTAATCATCGGCCGCCTGCTGAAATTGCACGCATAGTACAGTACGCGCTCGCAAAGGCACTGTATGCAAGCATCCATTTACAATTTCAGATCACATATTGTTCCATTCCCCACAACCGAGGTGTGGTCTCACGATGTTCGTATCGCGCCGGCCACTTCTGCGCCCAACCTCCTCCCCCAAAACTTCCATGTAAGAACCCCATTTGGTCACTGTGGCTCTCTCGACAGGGTCCTGAAACCTTCTCTCCCATCAATGTTGTGTTTTGTTGGTCGACCAACATCGGATTTGTGGCACCGGAATACTTCGGCGAAAGCTTGATACACCCTGGGTCCTCGGGTCTCCAGCTGACCACCAGTGAAATAGCTGATTGAAAATTCAAGGGCCTTTTGGATTTTGCTGCGACTGGCACCAGCATCGACCAAACAGCGGGCAGACCGATCTGGTCCTCCTCCCAATTCTGCAAGTATAAACCGGCTCACCCCCATACCTGGAAGTTGGCGGCCTGGCGACATGAATTAGTTTGGTGGAAGACTGATGCAACCTGGGAGGCACACTCGGATACCTTGTGTCGTGGAAGTCGCCGTTGCAAGCAAGTGGAAACGTAAAACAAGCTGACACTTATTCGAGAGGGGGAGGCCTGCCTTTGGAAAAATTTGGGGTCATCAAGGGTGGCGGAAGGTGGGACTGTGCTTTTAGAGCATCTTTGACTCGAGTAACATATGGAAACTGACTTGGCTCAACTACAGAAGCACTTATGTCCCCATTACCAGGCACGACCAGATGAACGTGCGAAGTTATAAACATTACCAAGCAATCGCATACCGTGGGCCTTCTCCCTTGGGGGTTGCTGGTCACACTGGTGGTTCAGCGCTCACCTCGACTCCCCCTCTCCCATCGTCACTCGCTTATTCACTAGGTGACTTTTTTTTTTGATTGCGTTAAGACCCTTTCTTGACATTTATGTCCGTCACGGTTGGTCAGACCTCAGGGACCTATCTCTCTGGAGAGTATGGAGCCTTCTACTCTTTAACTCCAAGCAAGGGCTGTTGTCGTGGCTGCACGACCTCAGGCGTTGGTATTACGCGATCTCTCGGGTAGTTCAACTTGGATATGGCTTCCCTCTCTCCGAAGGAGTAGTGTTCAGCTTCTTCTGATTTCTGTTCTGCGACTGCTCATTCGTACTTGCAGATCCTGCACCCCGAGTTCAACGCTGTATGTCGGGAGGGTAGCTTCTTCCTGTATGGGGAGGGATTTCCCCACTCTCCGTGTCGATCTGATGAAGTCTTCGCCGTAGTCGTTGTGGGTCGCAATATTATCCTCCAGACCGGTCCCCGCCTGCTGCCTCCCGTGTCGCCGGGGTTCTTGTATTCGAAGCCTGAAGGTCTTCTCAATCTGTATATTGCACTGCGTACGCGAAGACGTGGTCACCACACCTCGAATTTCGTCGACCCCCCACATGTCTGAATGCCGCAGATGTGGTAAGTAGTTTCTTCCAAATTATGGGTATCCTTCAAACGGTCCCCCAATTCTTCAAGGTGAGCTGCTTGTTTTATCATCAAAGCTCGTAAGGGCGTATTTTCTCTCGGGTTAGGGATGTTAGGACCGCTCTCAAGTCGAAGGTGTGGACGCCCTCACCTGTTTCGCTGGATATGTGTGTGATGCCACCCCCTCCCTGTGCGCATTTCTTGCGATCATTTTCATTTAACGAAGGCTATAGGCCGTGATAAGTGTGTATAATCGTGGTTGAGAGGAGGTAGGGAGCAGCGCTGAACCTCTCGCACCTATTTTTCGCCAGATGTCAAACAAAGCCAACGCTACGATCGTAAATCTTAAAAATGCTCGTGGTATCCTTCACCACCTGGCCATTATCCCTCCAAAATTGAACAGAGTGGCTGTTTGATGCTTTCCCAACCCCCTACCTTCTCTGGGATACACCGCTTACTGACGGAGCGTCGACAAAATATTAGATTTCCCACCATGCTCGACTCGTTCTTCTGACAGAAGCACCAAGATACGGCAAGTCTACGCGACTGTGTCCCAACAAGTCCAGTCTCGTATGAGATGCTGCGATTGCCATCACTCGAGTAGATCTGGGAAGAAACAGCACGTTTCTTTGATTTATTCGGTCACGGTAGTCCGCGGTATTCTGTCTCAAGCAACTGACCTATGACTATTTTGGCAGCTCCAAAGTTGCCGATACAGTTCGGCACTCTTGTCCGCCACCGTGGTTGCGTGACCAACGGAGCTACCGCTTTCGTACGGGCCGAAAGCCAGAACGGTATTAACACATAGTGCCTGGTCCCGACCCTTCGCCACCGTGACTGCCACTGGCGGCGTTTTCAATTGTCCATTTTGCACGGTACAGTGGTACAGCAGTTGTTCCGTCGGCCCCGCCCCGAGCAATTATTGCTCCCAAATGTGGGGCGAGGTGTCCATGTGCGGCGGCCGTCCCCCCACCCCGCCGCACTGCCGGGCCAGTTGTCCGCACGATAAGAGAGAGCTCTAGCACATCGTTCGCGTCTGCTGTGCCTGCCGTGCCTCAGCTGTCATGCATCATTATGTGTTCTTGACGTATGATGAGATAACGCCATGTGGTGCAATCCATGGACTTCCTCAAAGCAAAATCTCTGTACTCAACGACGACGAGGACGTCGATAACAACACTCACACCCACCGCCCAGATAAAAAGCACCTCGAGCCCCTTCAAGTTCAACCCTAGCGACAGGACTCCCCCCGGCCTCGAGCCCATTGAAGCCACCAGCACGACCATGGCACCAAATCCTCCCCGCAACATCAAGGGCAAATCGCGAGCATGAGGGCGACAAATAGGGACCCCAGCGAACGCATGGCGCACATTAAGAAGCGTTCCCACCTCCGCGTGCCAACGTCACACACGCCAACTCATACCGTAATGACGTTAGCGTTAAATGAAGGTCAATTGGCTTTGGGAGTAGAATGCGGCATTGTTATTACCCGTGATCCAGGAGTCAACAGCTAGCCATGTAACAGTGCTACGTGGAGTTCTGTGCCCCGAGGCGCACGATAATGGAAGCTTCAAAAAAAAATGGTACCGTGCAATATGTCCGATCATTTTGCTCAGTGTACTGATCGATCGGTTGCCAGCCGAAACAATGTGCACCATCGTCCTAACAGCAATCATACCCCTCGCGGCCTAGTCCTTCACACGCTCGGAGTCGCTTGTTTTGCAGCTCTCCGTCTCGAGTTTTCCGACCCAGGAGGTGGTCTTCAGAAGTAGCTATGGCAAGGCTCGAAGCACTGTCAAATATAACGTACACAACGCGGCCAAAAAACAAAAACAAAAGAAAACGACTAACACTACAGCTATGTTGACGACGACGAGGGTGGCGGTGAGTAGCAAAGCGATACGTTACACAATATTAGAGGTTCCGCGTCCTCCGGGAGACATCATCCTGTGGCTAGAGAAACAGTACCTTACACTGGGGAGGATATACAGAACATTTTGCATGGGATTCGTCACTGCGGAGAGCGTGAATGAATAAGGCGGTCGAAGATAAAGCAGCAAGACGTGGTAAGACGGTGGTATAGGGCAGCTCTTCGATGGGCGGGCTGCCATGAGTCTCTCTTGGGGGGGGGGATTGTGCTCCGTGGCTTGTTTGTTGTCGTTGTTCAGGTTATGCGGGCATGCTATGCTGAGGGGGTAAGAAATGGGACGCGAGGAAACGGCAAGGGGTATCCAAAGGGTGTCGAAATCCGGCTCAGTCTTCGTCTTCGTCCTCATCGCCGTCCTCATCACCATCGCCGTCGCCGTCGCCGTCGCCATCACCATCGCCATCGTCGCCCTCGGCACCGCCAACCTCCCGCGGGACATGCATCCAATTGTTATCCGGGTCCGTGACCGAGTCCCACACGACGACGGCCGCAAACTCGTTCAGGCCGTCGATCATGGAGTCGACGACGTTGCACCCGCGCAACTCGACGCGGTCCAGGATCGTCACGCACGCAGGGCTCGCCTGCCGCTTCGCCATCGCCGACAAAAACGTCTTCCACGCCGTCTCGTTCGCGCGCACAAAGTTCACCCCCGCGAGCGTGAGCGATACCAGTTCTGGGAACAGCGGTGGCCCTGCGTCACCACTGCCACCGCCACTGCCACCGCCGCTACTGCTGCTGCTGCTGCTGCTGCTGCTGGTATTCTCGGTGCCGGGGTTAACGGGTAAGGGCGAGGGCGAGGGAGAGGGCAAGGGGGGCAAGGGCAACTTGAGCGCGTCGAGGACGCTCCCGCCAGGCGCCTCGAGCGCCGAAACATGCGTGATCTCGACCGACTCAACAAACATCTCATACCAGTCGTTCGCGCCCCACACGGCCGCCTCAGCGCACACGCTGAGCGCGCGCAGCTCGTCGAGCGGCACGCCCGCGCATGCGCGACGGAGCGCACGTCGCTCCATCTCCGGGTCGCCGTCGGCGTCCCACTCGCACTCGAGGCGCACGTCCGGCCCGCCTTTCGGACCGAAGTACTGGTCGCGGTCCTCGGTGAGCGTTGGCGGGACGAAGGAGCGCCAGGCGGCGAGCATGAATTCCGTGTGGCCGTCGATGGATGCTGAGGAGAGGGAGAGCGCGCGTGGGCCGCCGCCGTTGCCGTTCGAGGTTGAGGTCGAGCTGTTGGTGGCGGATTTGGTGCTGGCGGCGTTCGTTGGGTGACGACTGAGGTGCGCGGAGAGGGAGGGGAGGATGCGCAGGCAGTCGTGCTCTGAGGGCGGACAGGCGGACCAGCAGGAGACTTTGATGATCGTCGTGGGTGGGACGTCGAGTGCGTCGAGCACCTGTCGACACTTATCGACGCGATCGTGGATGTTGATGGAGCGGAGGTGCGGGAGTGGGACGTTGCGTTGCGAATAGGCCCTCGCGAAGGGCGGGAGGCAGTGGGAGAGCGTGATGGTTTCTAGCGCGGGCATGTGCAGGAGGGAGTCGAGGAACTGGTTGAGCGGGGGTACGATGAGCTCAGTGCGCTCTATGGGTGCCCTGCGCGGGTCTGGCGCGCAGATGCTCAGGAGCGTGAGAGACGCCAGGGGGGCGCTGGGCGCAATGGCCCAGCTGGAGAGGAGGGCGCCGTCGACGAAGAGGCGGCGGAGGCGCGGGTGCGTCGCGAGGAAGTTGGAGGGCAGGGGCACCGCGACGTCGTGCCGCGTTCCGGGGCGGTGTGGGTCGACGCGCAGCCAGAGGACTTCGAGCAGCGGCGCGGCCGTCTCGAGCAGGCGCACCCAGGGCAGAACGCCACACGAGCACGCGCCCAGGTCGAGCTCCTGTATGTGGAAGAGGTGTTGCGCGAGCACGTCGATGGGGTCGAGGTGCGGCCGACGCGATGCCGCGCCTGCGCCCGCCGTCGTCCCCGACGATAGCGAGGGGATGAGAGCGGGGAGTCCCCATGGGTCCAGCTGCATGCTCGCTTCGCATGGATCTGGGTCCGACAATGCGATGTTGATAGGGGACGACTTGGAGAGCGCGAGCATACGCAACGCCCACTCGCGTCCCAAGCGCAGCGTGACGTTCGACCAGAGCCGCGGATGCTCGAGCGCGACCGCACGCCAGTGTCGACAGACGTGCGCGACGCCGGGCACCCAGCGTAAGGCGGTATTCTTGAGCGTGTGTCCCGCGGGACCATCGGCCGCCGAGTCGTTGACCCCGACGCAGTCCAGCAGGGACGTCGAGGCTTGTTGGTAGAAGAGGAAGATCTCGGCGAGGATCTCCGCTGGGATGCGGCAGGTCGGCGTGAGGGCGTTGCGGCGGGTGCCGATCGCGCGCAGCGCGCGCCGGATGGCGGCCATTTCGCCATCGACGAGGTCGAACGCTGTGGTGTCTGTGAGGGCGGACGGTGGGACCTGTTGTAAGACGTCGTCGACGAGGACGAGTCGCGTTTGGACGGCGTCGGACCAGTATTGGGAGGATCTGAGCAATGCACGTGTGGGGGCTGATAAGTCTGGTATGATTGGAAACTTA
>Ga0307510_10002491_pt1 | contig 20976 bp, 18 predicted proteins | sample 12_EM_MG_FD_207224 | JGI IMG/M metagenome (GOLD analysis project Ga0307510, IMG submission 207224) | Populus trichocarpa ectomycorrhiza microbial communities from riparian zone in the Pacific Northwest, United States - 12_EM | ecosystem: Host-associated > Plants > Roots > Unclassified | place... | reverse complement strand
GTGGTTTCCCGGAAAGTGAATTCCAGGAAACAAACATGGCCTTAATTTGTACAGGAAAGAATCACTATTATGCTCCTTCTTAATCCTGGGCTGGGAACAAGTCAGATACCATGGTAAAAGCTCACATCACACCACCAGGATGCAATTGACCCACCTAGTGAAACCACGATTCTTTTCAAGAACACAAATCCCAGCAACAAGAATGTTGGAAAACTGATGCAGAATGCGTTCCCCCTTCTACTCTTGCCAAATACTGGTTATCCATCTCTCTAATACAAGTATTATCAATGTGCTTGTATAGCTCGTCAATCAACTTCCCTTACATTCTATGTGCCCTGTGAAATATTTTCTGGAAGACATGTTCCTCTGGAGGTGCTTCTTCTGGAATCTGGGTGTGAACAAGGAACAGACCAACAAGACTCGCTAAGACCAGAAATCAAGGATCGGATCACAAAGGCCTAAGTCACAGCTGCAGTGCTGGCATTTCCAGCTCCTTCCATATTTTTGTTTCTAGGATTTTACTGGCTACCAAAAACAAATCTCTCAATTCATAACCTGTGACTTGGAAAGCGTATCTAATTGCAAGTCCCATATAAGAGAAGCACACAAGGAATCTCGTACCTCTCCAGGAAGCCAGTTTTCTTTTAACCAGATGCTTGCATCCCCTGAAACAGTCCCCCTTTGCACTATATTTCTGAAGGATTATAAAAGGCAATCAAAAGTTAGTATTACGCATACAAGTATCTAACATCTGCTAACAGACAAATGAGGATCGTCTGTTTCTCAACATTTTTCAAGTTCTATCTACAGAAATACCATTATCATAGTGTATGCTTAGTTCATGAAGTGGCACTCAGAAATTCATGAATAGACCGCTTTTAATTTGCTTTAAAACTACAGGCTGTCCACATACTTACGCTGGCTAACTGTTTGTAGTTGCTTGCCCTGCTGCATTTAACGCAGAATTGTTCCCATTGGAAGGGATAAGAGACTGGATTGATGGGTTTTGCATTGACAACGGAGGAAGAAATACTTTGAATGCTGTTTACTCCAATGTAGCCAAAGAGTCGTGCTATACCGAGGGGAGAAGGAATTTCCAAGGGCCTGGTTTGGAAGTTGGTTGCAAAGCAGACTTGTTGCATGACTGATAATCAGAAGGCGTAGATCAAAACATGCACATCAAAATTGAAAATATCAGAACCTACAAAATTGCACTGGGATTTATGGATGGAAAATTGGTTGGCATTGTTTGACGGTAAGTTGGGGCTGAAAGAAAATAGCTTAACATATTTAAAAGGACAATGATAATCCTCCCTTCACATGTTCAAGAAAATGACTATTCTACCTGGACGTCCAAGAAGATGAATAAAGAGAGAGAGTTCAGTTTCCAAAAGCTCATCTTTGATTTTAATTTTTAAGTTTTTTAATATCCACTATATTTCTATCAAATATTAATATAAATATAAAAAATATTTATATCTCATTAAATATTTTTAAAATAAAATTACACTCCATACATTTCTATTCATAAAAAAACAAGATTTATAGTTTATAAATATACAATGAAATCTTCAAATTAAATATTTACAATCTTTATTTTTTATGGTATATATATTTTTAAAATATCTCTCAATATTATTATATTTTTTTTAAAAAATATATTTATTTAAGTATTAGAGAATCCTCACCCATCATTAAATAAAATCTTTTATAGAAATCACTTACTGAATATTAAATATAAACTATCAATTATTTTCAGTATTTTGATTAAAAATAAATAAATAAAATTACTAGTATCCATCGATTAAATGATTATTAACCTCAATAGCCCTATTCCTAAACTAATTGAAATTTTTTGAAATTCATCTGACAGAGTGATGCCTGGTTCCAAATCCCGTGTTAAGAGAGGTTTCCAGTTGAGCAAAACTGGAAACCGAGGGAGGGGCAGCATTTTGAGCTGTAGCCGGAATTGCATTAGGAGTGGCTCCAAATAATGGGCTCTGACCGGCAGGAGCTGGCATTGAGGGTGCTATATAGGGATGACGAAGAAGGTTATTGAACTCAATCAACTTCGAGTCGAGTAAATTTCTCTCTTTCAACCTGCAGAAGAAGGGGTTTGGTAATAACTGAACATTGGATTCAGTTTTGCATCTATGAAGGGTTGTTTCCTTTGACATGTACTTGAAAGTTGCATATTGTTTTAATCGCATCCCTCTCAGATTTTAATTCCATGTGTTTGAAATCAGAATTGCAAGCAGAAAACATTAGCATCTACTGTTAACAAGTATGAGGAAGCAGCATCAGCAGCAGCAGCGGTGGGAAAAAAGCAGTCTTCTGTATTTGACTTACAATTGATTGCAATCATCACATGATGCAGCTCGCAATTCTTCGTAGCTAACATCACCAATAATGTCACAGAGGCCGCTGCATGCAGACAAAAGCAAAAGCTGAACCCAATGCATCCTCGAAGTAGCAAGACAGCAACAAAGCTAAATCCAATGCATCCGCAAAACTTGGCAGGCTGAGAGGGCGGGTTGATTACCAGGTTGTTGATGCGATCAAGTGGCCGCAGCGTGGTTGTGTCTTGATTAATTTACCCCACATTTATTTAGATGTTAGAGTTGTTTTGAAAAGGATTTTTTATTTAAAGATATATTAAAATATTGTTTTTTTATATATTTTTATATTCAATATAGCATATTACACAAAATACTAAAAAAATAATTTAATATTTTTTTACATCAAACATAAATATTTATAAATACAGATAAAAATGCAGTCAAACAAGAGTATTATCACAAACACACATAAATAGATTTGGGTTGGGCCAGGCAAGCCCACTTATGTTAAACAACAGCCCCCCGTCGTCGTCGTCATCAACAAAGGGACTCTATATATATATATATATATATTAGTACTAGCCCTGGGAGGGATGGTGGAGGCTAGGATAGTAATTAGCAAACAAAACAAAGGAGGGGGGACTGAGAAGATGAAGATGAATGGAGCCGCACCCGCAGCCGCACCCGCAGCAGCAGCAGAAGAAGAAGAAGAAGAAGCAGTGATAAGGATATTCGTGGGAGGATTGGGGGAGAGCGTGAGCAGCGAAGACCTGCGCAACATATTTTCATCAAATAAGAGTCTGGGCTTAGGGATTCAATCAGTGGAGATCATCAGAAGCAAAGGCCGATCCTTTGCGTATATCGACTTCTTCTCTTCTTCCAACAACTCCCTCTCCAAGCTCTTCAACACTGTATTTTTTCAATCCATTTCTGTTTCATGTATTTCTTTTTTCTCATCTTAATCATTGATTGATAACGCTGCTACCGCCTGATTGCTTCCTTTATGTTACTACCCTGACTATCTTGTACCGAGGCTAATTCTTCCTGCCTGTGCCTGTTTCTGTGACTGTTCAGTATAATGGGTGTGCTTGGAAGGGTGGGAAGCTTAGGCTTGAGAAGGCCAAAGAGCATTATCTTGCTCGCTTGACATGTGAATGGGCTCAAGATCAAGATGAAGATCAACATCCTCTCCTTCCCACTCCTAATCTTGATCATGCTCAAGATGATCCCACCAACAAGAAACTGCCCATTTCTTCAAAGCCCAGCAACAAAGAGCTTCTTTCAGAAAATAAGCAACTTCGCCTCTTCTTCCCCGGATTAGGAAAGGTAGAGTACTAGTATTGTTATTGCTTATCGTTATAGTTATCAATCTTGGATATGTCTCCAACTGTAAAAATATTTGCGTATACATGTAAATGTCTGTCTGTGCTGCAGATAAAGTCAATACCTTTTAGAGGAACTGGCAAACACAGATACAGTTTCAGACGTGTTGAAGTTCCTCCACTTCCCAAGCATTTCTGTGATTGTGAAGAACACTCGGAGCCTCCTGCAGCTGCAGCTAAATGCAGACACATTCCTATCATGGAAGAACAGGGTGCTGGGATGGACAAGGAAGAACTCACTTTGATGAATTCTGTGATGAATAAGCTCTTTCAGATGGAAAATGTTTCAGACAATGCATGCTGTGAGATTGAATTGGATAAGAAAGTAGATGATTCCATGAAAACCACTGATAAACCACCACTTGAAGAGAATGAAGGGGACATCGATGAAGATGATGATAACCTCATAATTAACATGGTGAGTGTACCACAGGAAACCATATTAACTCATCAGGTACGGTTTAATACTCTGTCCATCAAAAGTCATTGATTTTGATGGCATCTGCTGTTGTGGTTATTTCTCTTTCAAGTTTGATTTTTAACTCCATTTGCTACCTCAAATATCCAGAGACGAAGATTCAATGTTAGGCAAACTTCGACAGATGAACTGACTCAAAAGGTGCTCCAAAAGCAGAAAAGAAACACTACACCTTCTAATAAGAAGAGGAAAATAGTTCTCAATGAAGAAAGTAATACAAGTGAAGGAATGCCTGCTATGCCGGGAGGTAATGGGAGTTTGCTGGAACAGCAATCCAAATCTGACAATGCATCAGAAACACTGCCGGGACATTCATCTAGCAAGGAAGAGCAACCCAAATGTGATAAAGTCGCCGACTCTAGGGACAGTGAGAACAATAAATCCTGGAAGCAAGAAAATCAAAATGAACATTTCAGCAGGATCAAAGAAGTGGGAGGGCACAAGGAGGCTCTATCTACCAAACTGGATTCTGCTTCAAATAAGCCAGGCAGAGGTTATGCATGGCTCAATAAATCCTCATGGACACAATTGGTTAGTGGGAATAACAGCAATGCTTTCAGTATTACTCATATCTTGCCGGGTGTTACTTTTGCAAAGGTAGAGCCATCAAAACCTGATGGGTTGGAAGTTCCCACTTCTATGAAAAGCATGCATGGTGATATATTTAAGAAGAGCAATATTGTTCCTACCGTAGATGGCACGCTGGCTTTTGGGGTCAGAAAGGAGGGTAATGTACAAAATAGAGTGGCAATGAGCCCGCAGACTGTTGTAGGCAATGCTGAGGCTTCTGCTCCAGTAGTGGAGAAGAAAACCAATTCAGAGACGAAGCCAGCATATACCAGAGATGTTTCCATTGGAGAAACTTGTTCATTCATGAGGACTGCTGATTCAGTGAAAGAATGGGCGCGGACCAAAGCAGCTCTAAGCGGATCCCGCAAGAGAAAAAACAATGAGAAGTAGGTTCAGAGAGCATCTTACCAAGTACAACTTTCCTTATCTTTTGGCCAGCAATCCCCGGCTGCCTCTGATTACAACCCATCGTTGGTTTATTGGAGACGAGGCCTTTCTTTTTCCCTTAACTGTGTTTTTAATTCTTATTTGGCCATGCTCATAATTCCTGTTAAATTGGTTTACAATAGACAAAACCTTTGAAAACTGAAGAAAAGTGGAAGTGCTGCAATGTGCAATTGTATCTCTATCATATTAGACTTCGTGGTAAAATTGATGCGATCGATTGATGGTTGCTTTATTACTTTCATGCGATCGAAATGCGCAGCAGTTCTGATGACACAAAACAAGTCATTTTATGGACTTGACTGCTCTTTTACCATGGCATCGATCGCTTCTCTTTTCTTCTTATATTTTTGCCTCCTCTCTTTCGTGTGGCAGTTAACTACCACCTATAACCCGCATAGAAACGATTTTTTTTTTTTGGATGTTCAGGACTAAAATCTTGAAGGAGATGTAAAATTAAAAGGTAACCTGATGGTTTTTATTCCCTTGTTGCTTTTTAAACTGAGAGAGTTGTACCTACTGCTTGTCCATCTTGAATTGAATTAGATGTACTCAACATGGAGATTGAAGCGTCAAACCAACAGTTGAGCTAGAAACATCGAACTTTTGCTGCATAAATTTGACTGATTTTCTTTCCTTGAAATCTCAGCTAACACTCCTCAGCTTCTTTGAAGATGCAAACCTAAACATTTTTAGTTCTCATATTGGGATGGAATTTGCGCACGATAGTATTATTCTTATAATTGCAAGTGGCGCGCATTACACACGAGAACTTGAGTGCAGCAATCATACAAAAGGCTTTTCAATCATCAAATGCTCAGAATCATGGCTTCCAGTGAACTTTCATTTTCTGCAATTGTCAACTAGTTTAGTGTAGGATCGGATGTTCCTTTTGTCCTCGATCCCGTTTAGGACATTTTGCCTTCAGAGATTCCACAGCGTCAGAGTCTTTGTGATTTGATGGTTGGAATAAATAGAAATCACTATTCACTGCAGCTTGCCCTGGTGAGGAAACATCAGCAGATGGAGAGTGAGGCAGCAGTTTGGGTTCTGAGGCAGGGACAGCAAATGATGATGGCTCATAGATCGAAATCGCTTTCTGTTCCATTAACTCCCTCAAGAACTTTTCATTCTGCTCAATGCGTATCTGAAGCTCTTTCTGTGCCTGCGCAATAGCCATAAAACAAACAGGTGCTACAGACTGATGTTGAAATTCTCAAAACTTTGCGATACAAAATCAGTGTCCAAGTTCAGGATTCTGCTCTCTTATTCTTAATTACTTGTTCATATGTTTTTTTATCACCCTGCTTAGCCCTTTTGTCCCTGCTACATGAAGCACCCATTCTTCCTTATGTCGCCTATGAATTAGATTTAAACCATTTTAAATTATCATTCAACAGTTATCCAAATTCCAAAAACCCTTTGTATTTTGAATTATTTCCCCATAATTCTAATGTGCATTCTTTTAAGCCTGACCTACTTCTGTCTGTCAATATTGTATCATCTATAAATGCCATGAAGTTATCATGATATCATTGCTACAACAAAAGGAAATAAACAAACAAGCCATCAAGCCGACTAGAGTATCGAGAATGCATCAAGGCACCTTAAGCTGCTCATGCAGCAACTTTTGAATTTCAATTTGTGTGCGCAAAGCCTCTGTTACTTGCACGTCTCTGCAAGAGAATGATTCATTGGAGATTTTGCTTGAACCAATAAAGAAAAAGGGAAAAAGAAGATACCGATCAATGATCATTCACCTATTGGACTCAATGACAAGTGCATCATTGTTACTGTTCGATGAAGCTGCTTTATTCTCTACCACGGTGGAAGTGCTCTTGTCTGGACACCAAGTAGCAAAACAAGTAGAAAGTTAGGATTAGCAGTCACAAGCTTTAAAAGAAAGAGAGGAAAAGAATCGGTAGAATCGATTGGAAGTTGGAAGCATCACAGAGCTATTTGGTGAATATAAAATCTTCTCTCATTGCTACCAGTATACCACAAATTTGCAGTTGTTTGTGATAGGTTTTGGAATCATGTGACGAAACTACTTGTCTTTCAAAGAGAAGAGAAAAGTTAGCATGAAAAAAGGAGGACTTATTTGTAGACAACATATTCCATTGTACAAGAGCAAGATTTTCTAAAATAAAATCACCAACCAACTATACAATGACAGGAGAGAATCATAAACCAAATTGATGTTTGAAGCAGGATATATGGTTCTAATTATCTGCCCGAAAGAGACAATGTCACTAATACAAGAAGCATGGACTTGTTTCTATGAGAAGGTCATACCATGATTTGTCTCCGGAAAATTTTTAGCTAGGCGGTACTTCTGCAAATCACAAGGCACATGAAAACAATTGAACAGATTTTTAGTAGAATTTGTTTGTTATGATAAAGGAAAGCCTAGACAAGAAAAATTACCTGCAAATGGCTCTTGACATGATAGATACTTAAGCCCTTAACATTCATAATACCCAATATACTTTTTGGAGTTGCAACTACAGTTATTAACAGTGGAGAATGTGAGTTATCGAAGGAAACTACCACCAAAATTTTCTTGGTCAATCAAAGACAAGAGACTCACCATCAGGGCCTCCGAGGGATTTAACTGCATCTACAAAAAGGTCATGAAGCTCAGTCGTCCATCTTATTCTTTGCTTTTGTGAAGTTGCAGCTTCAGGAAGTCGGTTAATGCTGTCATCCATTTGTGCAGCTGACGAACGATAGTTTGCATTATGATTCAACTCAGTGACAGGGATCGATGAAACTCGCTGTGCTTCCTGCATGCATTTTCAACTTGGATGATCATTAACACAAGATCAATGCCAATATCCAATTCGTTTTGCATCATGATCAACTTCCTTGCCTTGTTAAGTACAACTATCAGCACCTGATAAAACTGAGTAGAAGTCTTGAACAATTTACGTTATAAAAATTGATTTACTCACATTGAGGGTGGAATTTTGGGAGACGTCATCGACGGGAATTTCAAGCTCCTTGGACAAATATTGAAGTACAAGCTTCTCAGTGGATGTCAAACTCTCCTTAGTGCAGTGCAAACCTGTAAAGCTCCCACCAGAGCACTCGTCCAGGACACCCATCAAATTTTCGTTTTCAGGCTCAGTAATTACATCTTGTCCTCCAAGAAATAAAGAGTCTGAAGGGGGAGTGATATGATCGACAGGTAGAGGACGTTGAAGGAAAGGTGAGGTGGGAAGCTGGAGATCACTCTCAGCAATTGTCAAAGGTGATGGTTGTAAACTGGCGGAGAACATGGTGCCTTTGCGAGGTTGACCAATGGAGCCATAAGAAACAGCATCATTCAAGATAGGGCTCGCGTTTAATGTCCGTGTTAGGAACAAGGATGCCTGTGGGAGGGAATTGGGTGGTTTTGGTTGTACGCAATCAGGCAGGACAGCAGAATATTGGAGATTTTTATTTAAACAATATAAGCCTACTGACTCAGTATTCAACGAAGAAGGATGGGTTTGCATCGCCCCTTTCCTTCTATTAAAGGACTTGACAGTACTATAGAATTTCATGATCCTCAAACGAGAGGTCTACTCTTCAGCCTTCACTTTTTCACCTTCTCTCCGGTTAGCAGATAGTGAAGGATATCTAGAAACACAAGGCAATTAGGGCAAGCTACATTATAGCAGTAAAACCATCTCAACAAGTACTAAACCTCCAGAATATAATATTTTCAGAATTTGCAGCGTTACAAGATACAAACATCATCTTATATAGAAGAAGAAAAAATATTGAATGAAACACTTGAAAACTGAAAAGAAGCAGAGAAAGTGAAAAATAAACCATGGATTATTTGGACAGCACAAGTTAGTGCAAGGAAGAGGCCATGGGAAAGAAGAAAATCACCTTGAGATGACCCCAATTGCCATGCGTTAAGAAAGAGGAAGAGGGTGCTGTATTTGGTGTGATGGCTCCTGTCTTCCTGCATGTATTCTACAAAAACAAGAAAAGCCCACCAATGAAGCTCCCCTGCTTCCCTCTCCTCTCTCCATGTAAATAAGGTAATGATGTTAAAACAAAAACGATGAAGTTTAGGATTCTTTGGGGGTAAAAAAGAACTCCCGTGTCGGGAAGCTTTTGGTAGCTTGTGTTCCTCTGCACTGCATTGTTAAATCATTAGAATCCTTTTGGCATGTAGTTATCACGAATTAGTCCAGTCAATCAATACGTCAAATCAATACTTTTATCAAATAATCCATCGTAGGAGAAGTTTACGAGAACTTCAAGGTAAACAAAGATGTTACGATGTTGCTCTATTGGATTAGCCTTGTTTAGATCCCTCGCCTCCCCAATCTTGTCATTATATCATTGATCTTAATTGGATTCCATGTTCTGTTTATGTAGAAAGATTCAATTCATTTTCATTACAACAGGATCATAAAATAAAAAAGTGTTTTTGACATCTAAACAGTACTGTAGCATGAATGTTAAAGAATATCCATTGCCGGGTAACACCTTCAGAATAACAATTGGGATCTGGTCTTCTCCTTCAGACATTCCCAAATCAAACACAATAACGCCGGCTAATCCAATCCTCGTCGGATCAAATTTTTACTGGCCGTTTGGTTCTCAGATAGAAGAGTAACGACACCATCATGTTTCATTCAAATCACTAATATGCCACCTTCTGACAATGGAAGGAAATTTACTTTACATGAGTCGCATTACCAGTAGACCAGACAAGAAAATGCATGCTATGTCATTACCATGTAAAACAAACTTCATCCTCTAAGTAGAGGATAAGGTCAACATGGACAGCCGTCCTAGATAAATCTGCAAGATGCATTTGACATAATAGAAGTATCCAATAAAGTCCATCTCAAGTTTAGAGTATGCCCAGGTAACTGTTGTCTCCTTTAACAATCCTTTGTTCCGTTACATATGTTGGGAAAAAAAAAAAAGATCGTTGCAAATTATTAAGGTTGCCGTCTAACTTCGAGGAAACATGCCTTTCCTGGCCCCCATTTCTACCTATCTTTGAGCTCCTGCTCAAATTGGAGCAATTTTTCACGGACAGGCTGTAAAAACAGCTTCAAATTCTGACTGATCTGTAGCATATCTTGCCGTGAGAGATCCTTCTCGTCGCTAAGCCGTACTTGCATCTAGAATAGCAAGACCAAGAGTTTAAAATTAATCATTGTAAAAAAAAAAAGAACTGAAATTAATCATTAGGCAGTCTATTTAAAGATAAGAGCAGACTGACAGGCTAGCACAAATATCCATACAGATGAAAACACAGAGAAATGGTTTGATCAACTACAATTGCCACAGATTAGTAAGTTTATGGGCTATTTGACCTTTTGACAGCCATTTATCACTGTCCATACAAGCAACCAATAGCTGTAGGAATCACTCTATTACCACATTATTAAATAAAAGACAGATATTTTCTCATCTTTTAGAGAATCTGTTATTTTGATGAGAAGATGATGGAGCAAGCAGCAGGGAGATGCACATCTTTTTTCAGAGGTCATCCTAAATTTCCCAATATTTTCCTGTCAATTCCATCTAGATTTCATTTTATACTCAACACATTTGAGTGGAAATATAGGACCTACCTGCAGGTCATCCAGCTCACCAAATGAAAACTCCGGAAAATCCAAGTGGCCCTTTACCATCCTTTTCTCCTCTTTGACAATCCATTCCCCTAATCCCATTGACATACCAATTCTTTTAGGATAGGGTAAATAGATGAAGGAGGGAAAGCAGGCAGTTTAAGTGACACCAGGTTACCTTTAATTTTCAGTGTCAATTCATAGGTATATCCAACAAGTTTCTTGTTCCTCACAATTACCAAGAATGCCTGCTCACACAAGTAATAACCATCAGTAGGGAAATAAATTTCCCATGCATATCATATACACGTCATAATGAGAAAACGATAATATCATCTGTAAAACAAAACGGTGTGTTTGTGGAGATCAAAGTATTCTGAAATGAAATATTTGTGCAAGACCTCTTGCTAAATAATAATGAGAAATCAAAGTAAAATAGCAAGAAAAAGCACTAGAAATAATGTGAATCAGAACAAGAGTTTGAATTTAATAGGGCAAATTTACATGTGAGTGCATCAGATGATAAGACAGGTAACCAATTATCTCACATTTTTTTTCTGATGTTCAGTCCAATTTCGATCTGCACTAGAGTGTACTAGAACTTCTGGTTTGCTTTTTCCTAATATTTGGCATCTATAGGACAATTCAAAGGCAAAACACAGAGATTCACAAGAATCAATCAACTTCAAAAACTATGAGGTTAAATAGAAAGCATATTGCAAGATACACAAGTCATGTCATTTCACATGTTTCCCCAGATAAAAACAAAGGAGGAATCATATAGTCAAGAGTAAATTGGAGTAGCTCAAAGTGTCAACTTTTCGTTACATGCTCATATGAAGTCTGGAATTGTTAAAAAGAAGGAAATATGGATATCTCAACTCCTCTAAGACTTTTAGTGTTTTTTAATACCTAGAGAGGGCCTGTCTAAAGTAGGAATTCCTTATGACCAGTAACTTCTATAAAAGAGGCAAATCTCATAGAACTGACTCTTAACTAAGGAAGCAGCAGCTGAATCAATCAATCATCTATTGCTACACTAAGTGGGTGGGCTAGAAGTTGTTGCTATTTAGTGCGTAGAGTATCAAAGGCAGGTTTGATTGAGGTGAAAATTTGGATGCCAGACGAAGGCGTCACTTCTGCTTAAGCAGAAACGATAAACAGCCCTTTGGATCACTAACTACGTTTTTAAGAACATTTCTGGAAAAGCATTCATGGGAAAACAAACTTCTCTCGCCCATTTCAAAGATAATGGAGTCTCAATTCAAAAAAGCAATACACAGTAGCAGCAGACAAGATAACCCTTTTATTAATGAGGGGAAATTTCGAGACTTCAATCGATCATTTACTTTGGTTGTAAATTCTGTATATGTTACATACTAAAGGTTCTGGTTTTTTGACCTTTCAACATGCATCATGCAACATGGTGTTGATCTAGTCTAAACACTCCATCTTTACAAATTAAAGTTAAACAAGAAGAAGAAGAAGAAGAAGAAGAAGAAAGAACTTACATCACCAGAACATTTCGACACTTTTGCTATTTGTGCTTTGCCACCAGAGAACTCCAAGGAGCCCACCGACACGATCAGTTCCTACAATAAAGGAAAAATCAGAGGCGCGGAATAAATAATGTGGGATAAAAAGAGAGTAAATGACAGACCTTGATCCGATGGGTGGCCCAATTATTAAGATTTTTCTTCTCCCATGTTCCAGCCTGCAATTTATTAATTTTTATTTTGTTTCGGATAAAAGAAGAGAGGGAGAAGGAAAAAGGATAGGTGTGGGTACCGTATTCCAGACAGAACCGAGGGAGTTCGGTTGAGAAAGAAGGTGCTGAGGGGAGAGCTTCTTAGGAAGAGAAAGAGGAGCTGCGTCAGCTGTTGCTTCCCTCACCCAATACCTATATGACCCTCCTCCTCCATTCTCTCTCTCTCTCCCCCTCTCTCTCTATAAATAATCAATCAAATACCATATAGTAATTTACCTGACAGACCGAAATAAATAAAGAAAGAAAGAGATCAAATTGATACTTAAAAAAAAAAAAAATTGGACAGGTAGAAGGATCAATAACAACCAATTGTTTAGAAAACAATCAATCAAAATCAGATATAAATGGCGGAGGAGCAAAAGGAGAGGCTGCTAATGCTGCTGCTGGCTACCCATAGGAGGAGGAGAAAAAGTCTCTGGTCGTCGTCTTGACCTCTTTTTGACATTATTATTATTATATTTAAAAAATGATTAATTAATTGATAGCAATGATACATTAATCAACTCGATAGAAAGTAGTAGCAGACCGGGGAATCTCGGCCAGAGATACCCCCCCCTCCCCATCTCATCGTTGAAGATTGTTTAAGCTCGTTTATGTGAGAAAATAAATAAGATGGTAAAGCAGGTAGAACCGTAGAAGCTCAAAGTGTGATGAACTAGCTAGGGCGATTAACTAATAATCCTTGTAGTCCTCCAAGAATCTCTCGTTGTGAAGAAGGACTATCCTATCCTAATGGTATTCCTATTAAAATTAAAAATTAAAAAAAATATACAAATCATAATTCACTGTAATAATATAATTACCGTGTATTTCTTCTTCTCCTTCTACTCACTTTTTTTTAATTCAATTTACTCCTTAGTTTTTTATTTTATTTTCATTTAATTTTTAAATTAAATTAAATTTTTATTATTGTTTGTTTTTTTATTTTTTAATTAAATTTTATTTTCAATTCCATCCCTTAACATTTAATTTTAAATTATTTTTATATCAATTATAATTCTCATTGTTTTTATTGTTATTTTTTTTTGTTTCATATCATTTTTTTATTTTTTTTATTTCATTCCTTAATATTTTATAAATTTAGAATTTTACTTCGTTATTTTTTAGAGTTTATATTATATGGGGTTAGTCTCAGACTCATGTCTATTTCTATGTTTTTTTTTTAAATTATATTTTTATAAATTTTATCTTTAACATTTGATTTATGAGAAATTGATCTTGTGGTTATTTTCTCTTTTTAATTTTATAGGGTTATCGCAATTCTATGATTATGATCGCATGTTAATCTACAATAACTTATATTTTTTTTGTTATTTTTTTAATTAAATTTTTTTTTAGTTTCACTCTTCAATATGAAGTTATCTGGCAATTTAATTTTATAATTTTATTTAGTTTACTTTAAACGAATTTCATAGTTTTTCCTTACATTGTCAAATTTCCTTGTCAATTTAATTATTTTCATTGCATTCATTTATATTATTGAAATTAGTAAAACTTATTAAATACAGTCAAAAATTAATGAACCGAACCTTATTATTATTATTTAAAAAAAAAACACTTGCATTGGTCTTATAATCTGGTCAGCCAGCCAATGACAAATCGCGAGCCCTGGCTAGTATTTCTCAAAGAAAAGAAAAAGGAGTATGGTATGGAGGAGTCGAAATGTAGTAATGTTGATACGGATGCCATTGTAGTTGTCGGAAAGCATAGCATAGCTGCTACATAATAATCGAAGCCCAGAACGGAGGAGAGTCAAGAGAAGACAGAGGCGAGGTAGGGATGCCACAAACAACTACACAAGTGCATCTCTCTCTTTCCTTTCGAGTTAGATCGTACGGGCACTTCTTGTTGTCTGCCTACCTGACAGGAAGTGACACGACTACACTTCCTTCCATATACAGTATGTATGTATGTATGTATAAGGCATGTATGTATTAATTCAATGTCGTCCCACGTTGACGTCGCATCCACATCCAAATGAATCCACATCACATGCACTGCACCATCAACAAGACAAGATAACAACAACCCTTTCTCTGCTGTCTTAAGTTTGACCACACGTTTCATGTTTTCAGTTCACACCCCATCGAATCATCTGTCTCATGTTTATAATATCATCTTTCTTTCTCTCCCATGTCTCGCGTCAAAGTCAAGACAATAATCAAACAGCGCTCTCTTTTCCCCCCTCCCTTTCCTTACTCCACGCTCATCATCATCATCTCCTCCTCCTCCTCCTCCTTCTTACCATACAATTAAGAAGCTTTTTAACGTACTGCCTCCTGTATACTTATATTTCTTCATAAATTAATTCATTGCAAGAGATCAGGCTATCTTGCACACTTCCTAAAGCTATGCCCGTTAATTACCAGCCAGTTGTAGATGATGAGACCTCCATCCCCACCACCAGCAGCAGCAGGGTATAATATATGTATATTTGTAATTAATTTAACGTCATGAAATCTTCAATATTGTGATTAATTAATTAATTCTTAATATTTGTCTTATTTCTTGTATACACGTACACACACACACACACACGCACACACGCACATAGATGGATGATGAGGACCAGCTGGTGTACACTCTGGATGATGCCCTCGCTTCTGCGGGCTTTGGAAAATTCCAGTTTCTGGTGCTTGCTTATGCCGGTCTTGGTTGGTTTGCTGAAGCCATGGAAATTATGATCCTTTCCTTTGTGGGTCCTGCTGTCAAGTCCCAGTGGAATCTCTCCTCTACCCAGGAGAGTTTGCTCTCTACGGTTGTTTTTGCTGGCATGCTTGTTGGAGCTTATTCTTGGGGCCTTTTTTCTGATTACTGTGGAAGAAGGCAAGTCCATCTACATATTTTATTTCATATGCCTATTGCCCCGTTGATAATGAATCTGTCTCTCCATTTGTAAACTTGTATCCGTATAGCTTTGCAAATTAATTGCTGAAAACTTCATAAATTAATTGCAGAAAACTTTATAAATTAATTGCAGAAAACTAGCCATTTTTCTACTTCTGGCAATATAATTTATGATGCCTTTACTTCTGTCGCTCATGGGCATATTACGTTATTAAAGATGCTTTCTTTTAGTGAGAATCTAATCTAGTTCCATTCATCATTAATATTGAGTTCACCACTTTTCAAATAGAAAGATCTTCAATTTCCACTGCTCAGTTTTCAATAGCTTCTGTGACAATTCAAGGGTTCATTGTGTAGCACACATCATATTCCTTTATGTCAAACCTGGTGCGTGTGTGTGTATCTTGATCTTATCTAGTTTTTCTAATTCCATTTTCTGTTTCCAGAAAGGGTTTCCTAGGAATAACTATTATAACCAGTGCAGCTGGATTTTTGAGTACTTTCTCCCCGAATTATGTATCATTGTTGATTCTCCGTTGTTTGGTTGGGGTTGGCCTGGGTGGTGGACCTGTATTTTCCTCCTGGTTTCTAGAGTTTGTTCCGGCTTCACATAGAGGCACCTGGATGGTTGTCTTCTCAACTTTCTGGACATTCGGAACCATTTTTGAGGCTGCACTTGCATGGGTACTGTGTTCTATTTTCTCACTACTACAACTACTGTCCAAGCTGTTGTTGCTTCTTCATTTTATTTCTTTGAAGTTTTATTTGACTATCTGAACAAGGTGATTGATATGAATATGGCATTTGCTTTCGCACTCTGATTTGAGAAAAAGGTGTTGCTCTTTAATTTTGTTGAATGTTGAATTCAGTTCCGGTCGTAAGAGAAGAAAGATAATCTGCTTTGTATTCTCCTTCTTTCTTTCTTTTTTGTTTGAACTTCTGTTGCAGGGGTTGTGCACTTTTTCTCTCTTACTCTTTTGCCTTTTCCATTCTGGTTTTTTGACAGATTTTTCCGTATATGATAAAAGTTTTTGAGGGTTAGGTTGTCAAAAAGAGATTTAAGGCAGAGACTCGAAACTTGATGAGTGAGTTTTCAACTGTTGGAACGTTAGGTTTATTCATCCAAGACTTCTAAACTCGACCACTCAAGGAATTGGAGACTCCTGATATGCTTTAGTTTCAATTTACTTTTATCTTATTCCTTGTAAACATTCTCTCTGTTCTTAACGTCTGAAATTCTTTAGTGTCCTTGCAGGGGACTCTTGTCTGCTTATTTAGAATCTCCCTTTTTGAACCAGAAAAGTTGCAGAAAAACACATAACCTTACTCTTCATCTTCCATGGTGGTATATGACAGCTGCCTTTTTTCTTCCATACTAATTCATTGATCTGTTAGTATGCACCTCTTGAAGTTATATTAGTTATTATCCTTGTGCTTTCTGTCCAATGTTTTTCAAATGACATCTTTTTACTGCAAAAAAAAACTGTTCTTATTGAGTATTTTTCTTAAGGTAACTGTATTTCTGTACTTATTGCAGATTGTCTTGCCTAGATTGAATTGGAGGTGGCTACTTGCATTCTCCTCTTTACCATCTATTGCCCAGCTTTTCTTTTATTGGATAGTACCAGAGTCTCCAAGGTACCTGTCCATGAAAGGAAGAATAACGGAGGCACATAATATTCTGGAGAAGATAGCTCAGCTGAACCAATCAAAACTTCCTCCTGGAATGCTTGTTTCTGATAGTACAATTGGACTGGATGAAGAATCTGCCCCGTCAAAATATACACCTCTACTCTCCTCAACTAGAAATCTGGTTTCAGATTTTAAATCAGGCTTCTCATCATTTGTTATGCTTTTCTCATCAAAGTTAATTCGAACAACACTTCTTTTGTGGTTGTTATTCTTTGGAAATGCATTCTCATATTATGGTATCATATTGTTGACTTCAGAGCTAAGTAGTGAGGAAGGAAAATGTTCCTCAACTGTCTTGCGGTCAGAAAATCTCCAGGATGACAGCCTCTACATAAATGTATTTATTACTAGTTTGGCAGGTATTGCATGCCTAGTAAACTTTCTCTGCACTTAATGTTGAGATTTGAAAATTGTTCTACAACATGAAGTAATTACCTCTTACCTTTAAATTTTTATATAGTATTATCATTTTAAGGAATAATGATCTGGTAAATCTTTTCTTAAAAATTTATGTTGTAGAGCTTCCTGGGATTCTTTTATCAGCCATTATTGTGGATAGATTTGGCCGCAAGCTTTCAATGGCATTCATGTTTGTCTTAGCTTGTATTTTCCTCCTACCCCTGGTTTTCCATCAGCATGCGACTTTGACAACAGCATTGTTATTTGGAGCTCGCATGTGTGCCATAGGAACCTTCACAGTTGCTGCAATATATGCCCCAGAGGTAAGTCCTGGAATACTCCTCAATTTTTTTTGAAGACCTTTTATTCAAAGCAGTGGTTGACTGCTTGAAGATGTACTTCTGTTTTTTTTTTTTTTAATTTTTTTTTAATGAATAATTGCTTAAATATTCCCCACCTTCATCTTTTTTTCTGATCAGGATCAATAATCTTTTCTATTGAAACCAACTTGAGGGAGGTAGTTTTTAGATGGGAAACATGATAATGCATTTGTTAGAAAATGCAAGTTTCTGGAATCCCTTTCTCATCACCCTTGTTCTCTCTGTTCTTGTTGCTTATTTTTCTTGCTAATAAAACCATAGATTGATCAATCGGCAATTGGCGAATATAGGAATATGGTTAAGAATATAATCCACTCTCTTCTCTGCTAAGATTGGCTAGTAGAAATATACATCCTTGTCTCTTTTCATGCTAATCTTGAATGTTTCCTCTATTTTATTTATATACGGGAATGATTCTGGAGTCTTTTGGGAGTGAATAACTCATCATAGTCAGTCAGCATACAAAATGAATTGCTACTGCTCTTAAAAAGATGCTGTTTTGAATTCTACGAAATTGATCCGTTTCTTGTCCATCGTCAAGCTGCCGCATCCTTTGAATTGATCCTTCATTATTCTATCTTGAATCCATTAATAGGAATAATATGTCATTGCATTTGGAAGGTGATTTTGTTGTAACCCTGTCTTCATTAGAATTAGCCAATAACATGGTCATGACCCATGGAAGTTGGTTACTTTTCCATTGTGCTTAATGCCATTCCGATTTGCTTCAAGCGCCTTTAAGTTGACCTTTGAACTGGTTTTAAATAATTTATTTGTGGTAATTTCCTTTTTCCCTAGGTGTATCCAACGGTTATTAGGGCAACTGGGGCAGGAGTTGCAAATGCTGTAGGGAGGATTGGTGGCATGGTATGCCCTCTTGTGGCAGTTGGACTAGTGGCGGGTTGCCATCTTAAGGAAGCTATCATTTTGTTCGAGGTTGTGATTGTTATTTCAGTAGTCTGTGTCCTGCTCTTCCCATTTGAGACCAGTGGGCGGGAATTGAGTGACAGTTTAGCTGCATCTGATCCAAAACAAGTAGTTGTTGGGTAGCAAATTTATACCCATTCAAGCATAGTGAAAACTAGATGTATTTTCTTGTATTTGCTATTTGATTGTTTAGAACAGGAAGTCCATGTATCAGATCACGGTTCTGCCAAATTGGCTGTGTCTAGGAAGGGAGAACAAATGCTAATCCTTTAACATAGATAAATATGTATGCCTATTCCCTCGTCGCGCAAGGTTGATTTAAGTATGTATAGCAGAGTACGAGGCGACATGTATCATTTACTTCCTTGCCTTACAAGTTCAAATTCAGGAGTTGAATTCTTTTTCATTTCTCCTCTCATTGAACATCTATGGAACGAGAGCAACAAGCTCTAAAATGACAAGTCTCTAGCTATAAAACATCAAAATATATATATTGACTTAAATCACTGTAACCCGTCGTGATTAGCTTTGTCTATCAATGAATCTTGCACGGTAATATCATGCTTTTCAATTTTTAACGGTGTTGTTGCATAATTTTTCATGTGATGATCAAGGAACGGGTTGATGAAGTCTCATGTAAGTTGAAAACAAAGAAATTTGGATGAAAAGGCCCTCTCAGAAGTGGACAAAAAAAGTTGTCTTCACTTATATTTCCAGGGGTGCTAAACAGCACTATCCTGCTTTTCCTGATATAGAGTGCTCAAAGTTACTACATCAGATCGTACTGAGTTGGCTAGCTCGGTAATGGTGCATGCCCTTGGACACGGCTAGCTTAACTTCTGGGACCCAGACAGCACCCTTCCAACTTTGGAGCTCAACGATGCTTGTGATTTATTATGTGGTTATTAGGGGAAGGTATGGGTTGTTATTGTGGAGCAGATGGAGCAGCTGATGCCTGTTATTACCTTGTCTGCAAGATTAACATGCAGTGCAAAATCAGGCAATCCACTTCATCTTTAATTTCTTCCTTGTGGGTGTCAGCACATGAATCAGTAACTGGCCGCACCAGCCTTTCTCATATTCTGAAGTTGACTACACACTTAAGTTTCAATTTCTCTAGGCTTTCTACGTGATCCACGGCTTTCAGACTCTCACGCCTGCCTGCATCAAAATCTCTTGTAAATCTCTTAGATTCCAGCTCCTAGCGGGTGAAGAAGAATCTATTAGGTCATAGGTGGTACGCTACCATTAATTGCCAATTAATCACCTTGTTGAGTTACTTTTATGTGATTTCCCAGAGATCAAGGAGTCTGGCCGATCGATGCTCTTAATTAATTTGCAGGTCTAAATTTTGATATGCTTGCTGCCTACGTGGGCATCATATGAAGTGTGTTAAATTTAATGCCGAGTAGACCAGTCGTGGAATTAACCATTGGGAGAGTGTCAGAAATTCAGAATAGTCACACTAATAGAAGAGAGGATGCAGTAAAGAGAGCAAAAACAATTGGTTAACAGCCTGCAAAAACACCATGAACCATGCATTTTCAGTGTCTGGTCATTTTAATATATGTTTTTCAAAAGAAAAATTCTAGTTTCTCTTATCTTTTTGGGTTATTCCAACCGAAATTGCTTCAGTGCAGGCTTAACGTTCTTTCCTGCCAAAAGTGGTTTATCTGCAGGCTTAAGAAAAGGTATTTGTTCATAGTTATATTTGCAAAATGTTCATAACATATATATGTATCATATGCTCTAAACATACCTTGTTCACAGTTGTTTTTCTTCCCTTTTCATGTTCTTTTTTTCGATTATCGAGATCGGCACTGGTTGTGTGGTACTGTAGTTATTGCAGAAGGATTGAATGGTCGGATATGGATATGTTGATTTGGATTACGTACAAAGCTTATCATATACATTTTTGAATCAAATGTACAGGTCAAAGCTCAAGAAGAAGAGGCCTGGCTGTGTCAAATAATATATATGAAAAAACTGGACGTAACTTTTGATTAGATCATTCAGGAAATTCTACAAGTTCAATGATGGATTAGCTCATTGTGACTAGTTCGTGGTATGGAAAGCTTTTAAATTAAGCTTAGAATATGCTTTTTTGTCAGTCTTATTATTTTCTTATTAATTTCCTATTAAGGTTCCTCTTCCATTTT
>Ga0307510_10002490_pt1 | contig 20977 bp, 26 predicted proteins | sample 12_EM_MG_FD_207224 | JGI IMG/M metagenome (GOLD analysis project Ga0307510, IMG submission 207224) | Populus trichocarpa ectomycorrhiza microbial communities from riparian zone in the Pacific Northwest, United States - 12_EM | ecosystem: Host-associated > Plants > Roots > Unclassified | place... | reverse complement strand
GTCTTCCGGTATATCAATAGGTCACACATACGCACGGGAGGGTGATTTCGGCACGCGCGACACACCATCCAAACTAAACGGGTCCTGCGAAATCAGCCCAACACCGGTACTTGTAATACGGTAGTCACACGAGTGCAAGAAACAACGGAAGGAGGCGGGGATAGGTCTTGTTGCTGCTTTGGAAGTGTGGAGCTACCGTATTGTTATCGTGGGTGAGAGATAAAGCCCCACCGCCGCAGCGACGAAACCCGGGTGGTGACGGACAGGGGTACCGGTGTCCGGCAGGCGAGAAAAGAAACCTCCACTCCCAAGGTTTCAGAAAACTACCTGCCACTAACCCCGCCGGCCACCGCCCCAGCCTCATCGCGACCAGGGTTATCACGGAAGGGTTGTGTGGGGATCCAATAATTTAATTCTAAACGAAGGGGGGAACTATGCATCCATGCTTGACTAACCCGACGGTACCTGTATATTGGGAGAATGTTTGGTCGGGGATGCGCATTGCTCGCGACCGAGTACTATCGGTAGTGCACCATAACTTATTTTGGACGGGAGTAAATTCTACTTAGAAAACTCAGCTTTCGGGAATTTTGGAAGAGACGAGATATTTGGACTAGTTCATTAAAAGCGAGCTCTCACGGTATCCTGTGATGAATTATGACTTGTACAGTACTGTACAAGATTGCTTATTCGGCTCTGACAGACAGCCCCTCGAACCCCGGTGGTCAGTCGTCTGGATTCTTGGTTAGGTTGATGATTGGTTTGGACAAATGAATGAGGAAAAAACGAGCACTAGTTTCGGCTAGTACTAAACGCGCGTTAGAAAACAAGGAGTCGGGGCTGGCTCGATGAACATGCGTGGGTATTCGTTGCTATGTTTGAAGAATGCGGGGAGTATGGTGCCTGGACAAAATTAACCTCGTACCGACGCTTGATAGCCATGCAACCCTCCTCATCAGCCGTGGGGGCAGAGCCTGGATTGGGGATTGCCACGTTCCCTTTAGCTTGGTAGCACCCTGCACTTTTAACACCACATAAAGCAATTTCTCTAGATTAAATATTAATTTCTACTGTGTATTATACAAGGGTCAGGCATTAAAGAGTGGTACTAAGCGGATATGAGACACAGTAGTAGTGGAACAGAGTGACTTGTAGGTGACCTTGATATCAGATCTGATCTTGTTTATTGAATTTTATCTAAAAGTTGGAGGCGATGGCACTCAGTTTTGGTAGGACATTTGCCCACTATTCCTACAGAGAAAATCTTGGATAGCTGAGAGCCTGTTTGGCAAACATGGGACCATTTCGTTCGGCGACTACATATACTATGAAAAGCGTGTTCTCTCTTCTTTGAAACCGAAGGAAAAGGGCCATATGTATGGGGGGACTGAAGGCAACTGTCGTATCCAAACGGGCTATTTTATCAGTAATATAAATATCGTGAGTTTGATTGAGAGGTTTCTGCATTCGGAAGAAGGGAAAGTGTTGGGAAACAGAGAAAAATATAGAGAAAGCTGAAAAGGACCGCGGGTATAGGAAAGTGAATATAAGGAAATCATCAGAGTGCAGAATTACATATAAATCATACACATACGTCCAAAACTGGTATAAGAGTAAGCCGCCTAGCATAGAAAAGATTTTAAGAAATATAAGTAGTTAAAAGGAACAAGGAAATGATCATTCTCATTCAAATTAAAAAAAAAAAGAACACGAAGGAGCTGCTGCCGGGTGACATGAAGACTGCTATTCAAGGACATGAAAGAGTGGTTGAACTATTGCTGGGGCAGAAAGATGTTAGTCTCAATTGCCCAGATGAGAACGATCGAACACTACCGGTATGAGCCGCGGTAAGAGGAGAGAAAGGAGTGGTGAAGGCATTGCTAGATATGGAAGAGATCGATCACAATTGCTCAAATAAGAATAATGAAACACCGCTCAGATGTGCTGCCGTTGTAGGACATGAAGGAGTAGTAAAAGATTGCTAAAGTATGAAGATATGGACCTTGATTGCCCAGAGGAGTATGATCGGAGACTGCGCGGGTATGCTGCAGTTCCGGGAAATCAAGCAGTTGTTAAGCTATTGATTGAGTGGAAAGATGTTGACCATAAATATCCAGATCAGGACTAGAGTATTGGGCCAAGTATAGAAAGCAGGAAAGGGAAAGAGAAAACAGAAAAAGAGAATGAGACAATGGAAATCAAAACCTGGTATGCCCACCTTGTACAGCTAGCAAGGCCTGAACCCTTGTAGCCATACTAGTAAGTAAATGATCAAGATCCGGGGAATTGATGGCCTCCCACTCCTGTTGAATAGCAGTACGCATAGTATCATTTTTTGAGGTTGCTGGTGTCGGGCATTAATTCGAGCTTTGATTAATCGCCAGACTCCTTCGATCAGATTAAGGTCTGGCGATTTTGAAACCCAGGGAAAAAGATAGTTGAATAAGCCTTTTTCTCGTAAAACCTGTGATGTATATTTTGCTGTATGAACCGAAGCGCCGTCCTGTAAGATATATACATCGTCTTCTGTCTGGCGGGAGACTCCTAACCAGACTCTTTCTAGATGGGGAAGGATATGGTCACAGTATCGTTTTGCTGTAATTTGTGGTCCCATGGTAGACTTATCCCAAAAGATTAATGGGCCCCGCTGATTTCCACAAAAACATCCCCATACATGGATAGTTTCCAGCTTCAAGTTGGCGAACTGAGGCAGAAGGCAGGAGGCATCATATTCCTCAGATGCTTTTCGGGTAACATACACAGGGCCAGGTGTGCCCCCAACATTCAATGCCGATTCATCGGTCCAAATGACCTTCCACCAGTCCTCCAGCACGCAATCTTGGAACCTTTGAGCCCACTGAAAGCGATTCTAAACCAAAATCCGAGTTGTCAATAACTGTCTAGCAAATTTAAGGTACTACAAGTAATAGAACACATGGGTAAATGGGCTAGTTGTCTATTTACTTGGAATAGAAATGATTAACTAAAAGCAAAGCTAGAAAAGTGTACATATGATAAGAGTATGACGATAGTTGCCTAGTAGGATGCACTGAAACCCATCTAGAGTAGAAAAAGATAGTATACTAGAATAAAAAGAGACTTACTGCTATATGCCCGTGGTTCAAAAAAGGCTTTTTTCTTGCCACACGACGGTGGTACCCATCCAGAGCAAGCGAACGACGAAGAGTTTTGCTACTAGCTTGAATGCCAGCCATATATGCAATTTCGGTAAGAGGCTTTCGCCGGTTTTCTGCTGATTGAGTAACAATATCTATGAGATCTTGTCGCAGTTCAGGCCTAAGCATCCAAGGCCGACCACGAACCTTTTTCTCTTTTTGGTGTTGTTTTTGTTGTGCGGTACGGTGCACAGTGCCAAGTGAGAGGCCAACTGCCAGAGCAATCTTGCGGTAAGGCCAGCCAGCAATATGCCGGAGAGCACGTACATGTGCTGCAACCTCACCTGACACCTGACATTTCTGCCTTTCTGCACTCTCAAGGGAGGGGGGCTCTAACTCATCACCCGCTACAGTAATGGCGGAAGAGGCAGCCGACGCAAAGGAAGTAGAAGACGAGATAGAAGGGGTAGTGGTGGCAATAGCATCGGTGGTAGTAGCTGAGGCGGTGGTAGAGGCAATAGCAGTGGCTGAGGTGGCAGTGGAGGACTCGGAGGAGGTGGCAGAGAGGCCAGAGGCGGAGCCAGCACGGATTCGAGCAGCGGAAACACCAGAGGAGCTAGCAGTAAACCGGGCAGAGAACGCTTTAAGGGAGGAGTGGGAACCCGGGGAACTGGGGGAAGAGTCCGAGTATAAAGAAGAGAACGACTGAGAAGAAGGAGTAGCAAAGGCGGAAGAGAGGGACTCAGAAGGCACGGTAATAGTAGTTGAAATAGAGGTGGATGAAGAGACAAAAGAGGAAGTGACTGAGGAGGCGAAGCCTGTGGTAGAGGATGATAAGGTGGGAGAGTAAGAGATATTGGAATTGGAGTCGGAATATAAATTGAGGTTTGAATTCACATGGAATTCATAATAGGACTGAACTGAGGTAGGTGTATCCAGTTCTGTAGCGGATTCAGAGGGAGGATCTTCAGGAAGATTATTCCATGGTGAAGAGAGCGAAAGCGACAGCGGACTTAATTCTGCTTCTATGGAAGCCGAATCAGAACTGCCAGTACTGGATTGTGGTGGTGAAGATGCGGAACTCAATTCCCCAGTGTCTGATTCTACTGCTGATACTAGTGGGTAGTGCAAGATCAGAGTTGGAAGGGTCGTAGCTCTGAAAGCGCGAGTAACTTGAATAGTATCTTGCGGCATGCTTGAAGACAATTGAAAGTGAAAGCTTATGTCGCTAGAGTTCTTTTGATTGATTCTGGAATCTTTTGTTTATATATTACTCTATCTTCCACCTTAACAGTGAGTCTCCGCCCATTGTAACTACAGTTTCTCTTTTCTCTTACGCTCTCGCTCTGCTTTCTCAATTCCTTTTTGTTTTGCTCTATGGTACTCGTGATAGGTTTTGATTTTTTCTCGTATTCCAAGTTCTAGTATTGATTCTGAGACCACGATAGAGGGTTCTTCTCGTATTACTTGTATTGGTTCTAAGGTCACGATGGATGTTGCTTCTCATAATTCTAGCTTTATGGTGGTCAGACAGAATGTCTTGGTTTGTCATAGTGTTCCAGATTTTTGTCCCAACCGATTTCTACTCATCGATACAGTACCAATCTTTATTGCCTGACCCTTGTACTATGTGTTTACATTTTATTTTGCTTTTTTTTGGGTTTTCATCACAATATTGGGGTTCGCGGGGGAGTGCTGTTGTCATGGCCGGAGTTTTTCAGGTTCGTTGATGCGCGGCTAATTTTCTCAACGTTCCTGTACCAAAGGAGAGTTACATCGGGGATACTAGCCATGGAATTCGGTGAGCATTTGTCCTCTGACCAAGAAAGCGAGTGTTTCGGAGGCAGAGCACAGATATACACTGGAACCCCCTCGTTCCTTGTTCTATCGATATCATAAGAGAGTACTATGATTGGATACCGATGTCTTTTTTTACAAATGATAAAGTATCGGGCGCTTGAATTGACTATTTTCTAAAGAAGCAGTTAAAGGATCAAGAAGCAAGAATCTTATTGGCTAGTTCCTATGGTCTAATGGCTTAGGAGCTGGTTGGCTGGTTTGGAACGGGGGCCTTCATGAGTTCGAATCTGGGGGCAGTGGAGTACTCGAGTAGTCGAACATTAAAAGAAATGCTCGGCAAACCACTTTTTTGCCGGAGGATAGGTCTAGGGTTAGTAATGCCCTTGGGTCAATTCCCGCCAAATGTTGTGGTGGGACTGCTGGCTACCGTAGTGTTCGGGTATGTGCCAGTAACTTGTACATAGTTATTTTTGATATCTTCTGTCGCCTGGCAATTACAGTAGAAACTATAAACTCGTTAGGGATTGAACATATGTAACTAATTTTGTGTGCCAAGGCTTCCCCTGTTGCAGATTATTGGGTGCAAGGTATCCAAGTAGACGTTCGAAACCATACAAAACTTAGGCGCTGCACGGTACCCCGGTAATTGTGAGGCTATCGCATACTTGTGCAACCCCAGAAACTTATAAGTTGCAACCCCCAACCTCTGTTTCTCCAGATCAAAGAGATCCACTCTCCTCCCGAGAGAAGTCGGATTCTCGCTGCACACGATCCCTCACTAACTCTCACAAGAAATTCAAATCACCATCCATAGCGGGGATGTCGCCAGGGCATCAGCAGGTCGCCGGTAATACCAACTCGTTCAATAATAATTCGTTCAATAATAATTCGTTCAACATTGTCAACTTCGTTGCCGAAACAGACACCGAGGGGCGTCAAATCCTGCAGTGGCTATCACCACTCGAACCACAGCAACGGCACCAAGGTGTGCGGACTGACCGACTCGATAGTGTGGGAAACTGGGTGCTAGAAACTAGCGAGTTCAGAAAGTGGAGGGATGCGGGAGATGGTTGTGTTGAGCCAGTGTTGTTCTGTTGTGGGAACCCGGGGGTGGGGAAAACTTATGTCAGGTAGGAGGAACTCGGGAGGAAGATAGCACAAAGGTGGCTGATCGTCGGTAAACAACAGCTCCCTAATCATAGATAGTTTGTGCAATTCAGCTGTGGGGAAAGAGGTTGCCGTTGTGGGACTATACTGCGATTTCCATGCCCAGCAGGAACAATCCACCGCAAATATATTGGGCGCCATGCTCAAGCAACTTGCCAGCAGAGGGGGGATCCCGGAGCATACACGGGAGGCCTTTCAGGAGACTAGAAAAAAGTTTGGTGGCCGGGGTCTCCTACTTCCGGATATGCTAGATATACTAAAGAAGACTATTAAATCGCTACCACGGCTGTTTATATGCATCGACGCTTTAGACGAGTGCACTCCGAAACATCGAAGGGAGCTCATTGAGTCACTGCGACAAATTATTCGAGTGTCACCTGGGACGCGGGCATTCCTTACTGGGAGGCCTCATATCGAAGACGAGATCGTGGGGTGTTTTAGCGGAGTACTCCGGATACCTCTCAGTCCTACCCCTAGCGATATTAAGAGTTATCTGGACATGAGGCTAGACGATGACTCTATTCCCAAAGCAATGGACGACAAATTACGAGCGGATATTATGAGAATTATCCCCGAGAAGATCTCGGAAGTGTAAGCAAGAATATCATATACATACCCAAGCCTGGTCCGAGGGGTAATTTACTAACAGTGGTGTCTAGTTTCCTTCTAGTTTCTCTAAACGTGGATGCAATCCTGGGCGAGACTACACTTACTCGGAGAAGAAAGAAGCTTGATGAGATGATCAAAGGGAAGGGCCTGGGAGATGCATACGCGGAAACCTTATCACGGATACAGGCGCAGCCCGGAGGTAGATCAAAACTTGGTATGGAAGTTCTAATGTGGGTATCGCATGCCGAGCGGTCACTGCATGTCAACGAATTGTGCCACGCCCTGGGGGTAGAAGGGTCTAACGACTTGGATATTCGCAATATTCCTGCCATAGAAACACTATTAGCATGCTCTCTGGGGCTCGTCACGGTTGAGAAGTCTTCGTCTACCGTCCGGCTTGTCCACTATACTCTTCAGGAACACCTTTCCAATAACACCAATTTGTTCCCTAATCCCCACTCAATGATTGCTGAAGTTTGTTTAACTTACCTCAATTTCCCGCATGTGAGGAGCTTTTCGCCTGCCCTTCGTTCCGCCCCACCAACCGCCCCATTTGTCGAATATGCTTCTTGTTACTGGGGTACACATGCTAGATCGGAAACTATAGGAAGTGTGAAAGCTCTTGCATTGGAACTACTCGATGGGTACGACAAGCACATATCTTCAAAGGTGCTATACTTGCATGGTGTGAGAGTTGAGGAGCTGCCACTGGGCGGCGGAGACGCCCCCACAGGATTTACAGGACTTCACTGTGTCGCATACTTCGGGTGTCTTGAGCTAACAGTTGCTCTGTTAGAAACGAATAAAGGTGATATGCAGGCAACTGATTTCCATGGTAATACGGCACTTGCTTGGGCTTCGAGGAGGGGGCATGAAGGCGTGGTGAGGGCACTGCTGGAACGGAGTGACATTAATTCTGACACACCTGGCACCAAATATGGCTCAACGCCGCTTCTATGGGGTGCTGAGAATGGACATGAGGGAGTGGTGAGGATACTCCTGGAACGAAACGACACAAATCCCGACAAACCGGATAAGCGGGGTCGAACACCGCTCTCGTGGGCTTCCGGGGGTGGGCGGGAGGGTGTGGTAAGGATGCTGCTGGAACGGAACGACGTCAATCCCAACAAACCGGATAAGTGGTGTCGAACACCACTCTCGTGGGCTTCTGGGAGTGGGAATGAGGGGGTTGTAAGGATGCTGCTGGAACGGAACGACGTCAATCCTGACAAACCCGATAAGTGGGGTCTAACGCCACTCTTGTGGGCTTCCAAGAGTGGGCACGAGGGAATTGTAAGGATCCTGCTAAAACGGAACGACGTCAATCCCAACAAACCGGATAAGTGGTGTCGAACACCACTCTCATGGGCTTCCTGGAGTGGGCATGAGGGAGTCGTAAGGATACTGTTGGAACGGAATGACGTCAACCCCAACAAACCGGATAAGTCGTATCGGACACCACTCTCGCGGGCTTCTGGAAGTGGGCATGACAGGGTCGTAAGGATGCTGCTAAAACGGAACGACGTCAATCCCGACAAACCGGATAAGTGGTGTCGAACGCCACTGTCGCGAGCTTCTAGGAGTGGGCATGAGGGCGTCGTAAGGATACTGCTGGAACGGAACGACGTCGATCCCGGCAAACCAGATAGGTGGTGTCAAACACCACTCCATTGGGCTTCTTGGGGTGGGCATGAGGGGGTCGTGGAGATACTGTTGGCACGGAACGACGTCAATCCCGACAAACCGGATAAGTGGCATCAAACACCACTCCACTGGGCTTCCTGGAGTGGGCATGAGGGGGTCGTAAGGATACTGCTCGAACGGAACGACGTCAATCCCAACCAAAGGGGGTTTTGGGGTCTGGCTCCACTATCCCATGCCTCTTTGCGTAGCCGTGAGGGGGTGGCAAGGGTGCTGCTGGAACGGAACGACGTCAATCCCAACCAACGAGATTTTCTCGGTCTAACACCACGATTGTGGGCTTCTTTGCATGGATGTAGGGGAGTCGCCAGGATGCTGCTTGAACGGAACGGTGCCAATCCCCATCAACCGGGTAGGTGGCGTCGAACACTTCTCCGGTGGACATCGCGGGGTCCTTGCGATGCTCAACCACCTCAATCCCCTGGAGGAGGATAAGCGCAACCGGCAGATTTGATTTCCGGATGTGTACCCGCCCTGCAATCAACCAAGCCCTTCTTCCTAGGGCTGCCCGGGCTACAGGAATCTCCTCCCAAGGTGGCCCCCAGTTTGTCGCCCAACCATAAACCCGACACTTCCCTCTCCGTCTGCCGGACGTACTCTTCCGGCAGCGGAATATAGCAAAACAAAATCCTGCACTCACCATCGTCACATCTTTCCATGTAGACGCAAAGTTACTACATACGTCAAACCTTTTTACCATTCACTTAGAATCTCTCGTTATCCCCTTGGTTCCCTTAAATCACCATAGACCTCTCCCTACTTATTGCCCTCTTGCTCAGCTGTTTAACCAATTCTCGCGTTCGTGCCTCGAGGGTGCCTTTCTCTACTCCCTTTTCTCTCTATATTCACCCTCTTGATTTGCCATTCGTTTCTCATTCCCATTGCGTTAAGTTACCCAAGGTCTGTCTATGATTAACCTTGTATTTATTTGTGTTACTACCTCGTGACTTTGATCCGAGCCGGATTAGATTGTAAGGATTGCAAGAAGGATGGATGGAAGCCCCATAGATATATATATAACTATATATGATGTTAGACACCCACACTGTACTCACGAGGCTGAGCGCATCGCAAGACCCGGCAGAGCAGAGTTTATAATGCGTGATTAGTAGTATTTGCTTTGTGTTTTCTCCTTTCTCGCCCATGTTACCCTTCTCCGCTCCCTTTGTTAGCGCGCTCCCTAAGCCCCCACTCCTCGGAAACCGCTGCGTCTACGCACTGTACTAGAAGCCCACCTAGAGGGGCCCTTGTAGGATGTGATACTAGAGAAAGTAATCATACCGTATGCCAGTGATACAGGAACGCAAATTACGACTGTACGGAATTGTCTCCTGGGGCGGTGACCCGCGCCATGAAACTTTATGCCGATGGTAAAACCCTTGGCCATTGGAAACCGGTCGCAGAAAGTGCTGATTATGTAACCTTCCTCATGATGGGTGTATTTGTGGAAGCAAATTTACAGAGAATAGGGGACGATTTTGTGAAGGAATTAACTATCAGGCTTTGGTCGCACGTGAAGACGGCTGTGTGCAGGAGGATGTTACGGAGGAAAGCTCAAGTCAAATCCATATTCGCTTACCAGACATGCGGGATTCAATAGGCTTCAAAAAGTCATGAAAAACGGCAATGGCAACGGCTGACCACAAAACTTTCACACTGCAATACAGCACAACAAAACAAGAGTTTATAAAACCAAGAATATATAGTGATACAAGAAGGGCTCTAGTCTTCTACCAACGGGTAGGGCCACCTCCTCGCTTAAGACAATTAGCTACACGCCTTGGCATACTATCAATGAAACCATAAATTCTCTCCCACGGCAATGCCTCCCATACCTTCTGTGCCAGTCCAATCAGCTCCTTCTCACTACGGAGTATTCTCCTCCTCTCCCAGACTGCTTTCCTATAGTTGGTTTTGAATAAAAGCCAAACAATCTTGATTGGGTTGAAATCAGGTGAGTAGGAAGGCCAGTCCATCCTTTCTATACCAAGGCGCTTGCGATACTTCTCCGTATAAATAGAAGTATGATAGCTGGCACCATCCTCTATAGTTTGAACACCAGCTTCGGCTCCACCAGCTTTCTTATAGAGTGGTCGAAGATGTGGAATGAGAATTTCATAGACATACTGGTGTGAATCGAAGCCCAGTCGATCTCTATCACTCTTTCGCTCATCTTTGGTCCGTTTTCGCATAGGAACAAGGGGTGTGTGGAAACCATAGGTAAAACCAGCCCAGAAGCCAACCGCAATACTGTCTCCAACAAAGGTTGGCTGAAGGTTCTTCAAATGATAGGCGGCATTGGGTCCAGGAAGTCGTCGCACTTTTCGTCTATAACCGGTTCCACTAGCAACTTGAAGATATACTTCATCGGTATAACAATGCTTCCGCCAAACTGAAATCTTCCACTTGCGCCGTAATCTACACCATCTCTTTCTTTGTCTCCTATTGTGAGGTCCTATCTATGGCTTGCGTCGAGCAAGAAAAACCCGCCGTTGCAGGCTGCACAGGTAGTGGCCGAGAGTTGAAACCCCAACATCAAGTCTGGATTCATGTAAAAGGTCTCTAGCTATTGCACGAGGATGCGCATCAGATAACCGGGCAAGGTATCTTTTATCACGGTCATTGAGCTTTGGGGGCCTTCTAGTGCGAGGTGTTTGAGGATTAATGTCGCCATGCATTTTCCACCGCCGGTAGATTCTGTAGGCTTGGGCTCGAGAGACACCTGTTTCTGCCTCATTTGAGGGAAACTCATGCCCAAAGAACGAAGTTCGATTATTCGGACCCTCTGATTTAAGGTCGTTTCGCGTCGCTTTTTGGCTGCTTTATTCCACGGCATTGTCCTGGGGAGTTGTTGTGCGGGGTTGCGATAGTGTTGCTGCGAAGCGCCAAGCTTTTCGTGACTTTTTGAAGCCTACTGGATTCCGGAGGGCGAGTGATAGGCCGTGACGGGCGTCGGCACCACCAACTCACCGGTGGAATAATAAATTTGTTATTTGCATGTTTGAAGGCTCCCGGAAATAGGGTAGCACTAGAGAACCAAAGATTCTATTTACCTCACTGGGCACACGTCCCTGAGGTATTAAGTCTTGGGGAAAATGTTGTGAATTTGCGCAGTTCCGGGGAAACTCCAGATACCTCATTAAAATAACTCTAAAGTGCATGGCCTTGCTATGGTATTTGGCTTCATTTTAACCTGCATGGCTCCGATCTGGGATAAAGTTGTGTATTTCCTGTTTCAGGCCAGGTTAGGGGATTCGTTCACAGCTCCCGGAGGTGATCTCCTCTAGTTTTACATCTTTTAACAGGAGCCTGAAATATAACCCAAACCACCAGCATTGCATCGTTTCAACGTGGCATGTCTACTTATGCGGTGAACTGAACTGCGCATTCTTTCTAATGGGCCGACGATTTTGGGCTCCCGGAGGTATGGGTATGTTTGAAGTAAATCCTTTCTGCTGAGCTATCAGCCCACTGCCGCAATGTCATTTATATCCTTTGTATTTCCCTCTTTTTTCGAGTCAAGATCTGAGAAATGTCACTATACAGGATCTCGTACAATAAAAAATTTCCCTAACGAAATTTCCAAGAAAATAATATCAAGCCTTGCAATGGGCCGACATGGGCTATAAATTCTTGAGCCCTGCCCACACCTGGCACAAACGCTGGCTGGCCCATCCGTCCCGACCCTACCCGAGCAAAGTCTAGACCGCCTAGAAAGCCCAAACCATTCAAACAGAGGCTATTGATTCAATTGTATTTGAAGAAGTCAATTATTTTCAACCTCCCTACTTGGGAAAAATAGTATTCAAGATGCGCTAATTCTAGGAAACAGGAAAGGAAAGGTGGATAAAAACAGGTCGCTTGTGTGAAAGAAAGAAAAAACACGAGATGATAAAATATGATTTGAGTCATCAATAGAGCTGATATGTGGGATGTCGCTTGTGTGGTCGAGGGGGATTGGAGCGGAACTTCTAGGAGAAGTGGGATAGGAGGAAATGGAAGAGAGTTCACTAATATTGTCATGAAGGCCCCGCATAATTAAAGAGCTATTCACTGAAGAGAGTGGCTACTTGTGATATGCCTAAATTTCGGAGAATATCACCGAACAGAGATGACTTTGTAGAATCAAAGTAGAGCTACGCAAGGAAAAGGGGGAATTAAATAGATTGGGATGAAAATTTCTCAACTCTAGACTCGCTCGGGGATGACAGATTACAATAATTTTATTTAAGATCAAGCTATATGAGTGATGTCATGTGACTTGCCAAAGAAGAGTGACAAAGTTTTCTTGGGTGTTTTCTTGGGTAGCTTGGGCTTGCCACCAGGAGGACTTGGCCTGGCCTAAACTCCTTGCTTCTTGGCCTAAAAGCCCGAAGCCCAATTGTGGGGCTTAGGGTTTAAATTAGGGATTATGATAAATCCCTGGGTTAACAAATTGTTGTATTTTTAATGCTATTTTGTAATTGGAAAATGTTTGCAGTTAATCTCCCCTGCGTTGATGCCTTATATTATAGCATGAGGGGGTTGTAAGGATGTTGCTCGAACGGAATGGTGTCGATCCTAATAAACCTGATTTAGTCGGTCGAACACCACTATCGTGGGCTTCTAGCAGTGGGCACGAGGTGATTGTAAGGATGCTGCTGGAACGGAGCGGCGTCGACCCCAACAAACTGGATTCAGCCGGCCGAACACCACTATGGTGGGCTTCCAGCAGTGGGCACGAGGGGATTGTAAGGATGCTTCTAGAACAGAACGGCGTCGACCCCGACAAATCGGATTGGCCCGGTCGGACTCCACTATTGCAGGCTTCTGAGAACGGGCGTGAGGGGGTTGTGAGGATGCTGCTGGAATAGAAAGACGTCAATCCCGACAAGCCGGATTTGTTCCGCCGAACGCCACTCTCGCTGGCTTCTCAAAACGGGCACGAAGGGGTTGTAAGGATGCTCCGCGACGCCAATCCCCACAAACCGGATAGGTGGCGTCGAACGCTGCCCCGGTGGATATCGCGGGACTTTCCCTGTACTCAACAACCCCCATCTTGATGAGGCGGGTAAGTGGAACCGACGGATTCGAGTCCCAAATATGTAGTGAGCCTACAATTAGCAGAGCCATTCTCCTCCGAGCCGCCCGAGCTATCTAAGTCTCCTCCTAATATAACCCCCAATCTGATATCCAAGCGCAACCCCGATACTTCCCTCTTGGTCGACCGGGGGTGCCCCGCCGCCTGGGGAACGGGTGTGGCAGATCTGAATCCTGCATCTACTCCGCCAGCTCTTTTCATGTACAGTGTTCCCAACGGGCCAGGTAGGCCAGGCTTTAATGAAGCCGGGCCCGGCCTATCGAAATTCTTGCGGATCTAGCCTGGCCCGCCTATAGGCCATATAGGCTTTTTCCCGGCTGCTTGTATGGCCCCGGCCAACCCGTTCATAGCCCACCACTCCGTGTCAACCGAAAAGTTCACCGTAAATACTCGAGTATTTCCCAATTACCCAATACGATTAAAAATAAAGGAACAATTTCGCTTTATTAGAGAAAAAAATACTAAGAGAACCTAGAGATAGTGAATTAATTAATTGAATTAATTGTGGAAAAAGAGCTGCTGTTGTTTTGTATCAACTGTGCTCAATAGAAGGGTGATTATAGAAGGTATCAATACGGGGTTAACTGTAAATGGTTTACAAAATAACATTTAAAATACAGCAGTTTTCTTGGTGATTTAAAGTAGTTCTTGCTAAAGAGGAAAAATAGGAGAGGATGATGGTAGGATAGAACTGTGCTGGTGGCCCTCGGGTGGATCTTTGAGTATCACTCGTTGTGTGATTAATTAAGAAACAATAGCCGAAGGTAAAGGTGGAAGAAAATCAAAGGCTCCAAACTCGAAAGAGGGAAGGGGGCTGGAAATACCCTTGGGGCGATCTGCCCTCGGCGCTAATATCCGGGCCTAGGCGCCTATCAGGCCTGATAGGCTTTCGTAGGCCGATCGAATTCGGCCTAGACCGGCCTAGGCTAACTTTCGGGGTGGCCTGCCTTGGCCGGGCCTATGGCCTATAGGCCGGCCTACCAGCGGCCTGGCCCGTTGGGAACACTGTTCATGTATGATAGTCTGCAAAGTTACTACAGGGGTCAACCCTTTTCCTCGTTGGTCTAGGATCTCTTAGTACCCTTTATTCTCCCAAATCATCCTAGGCATTTCCCTATTTGTTGCCTTATTCCTTAGCCGTGGTTCAGCCAATATCCTCTATATCAGTTCCCGTTGATGCCTTTCCATACCTACTTTCCCCTTTACATACGCTCTTTTGATTTTTCTTTTGATTCTCGTCCCCATTGCGTTGTTAAGTTATCTGGGGTCCGTCTATGATTTGCTTTGTAGGTATTTCTATTACTATGTAACCTAGACAACCAGATCAGATTCTGAGCAGGATGTGTGAAAACCCTATATATATCGATATATATGAGATTAGAGACTCACACTATACACGGGAGGCTGGGCGCATGGTAGGAGCCATCAGAGCAGAGTTCATGATGGGTGATTAGGGGTATTTCCTTTGTTTTTTCTCCTTTCTCTCACAATAACCTTTTGCAGTAAACCTTCATAACCATGGGCAAAATTATGGTTTGACCTAGCAACCAGAGGGGCCCTAAATTGGCTGCTTACTGGGATGTATGAAGAATGGGGGTAGTGTGTTGTAGTGCAGTGCAAGTATGCAGGTGCGGTGCTCTGCCGGTACTCGGGCGCGATACAGTAAGATATAAGGGCTGGGTGGAGTGTAAGCGAGGAGCGATTTTGAAGCAAAGATTACCCTGTTCGCTCGGGGACCCAAGGCTGATGAGGAGGCGGAATCCGTATGCTAGCCGGTTGCAAGCGAGGCGAGTGCTTTCTTGGCATAACGACAATGATTGGGATGGTCGGGTACCGTAGAATCTCGAATAATTGAACAATGTGCTATGTAGTCGAGAATTCCCTACCTCGGAGAAGGGGTGAAAATTGCGGCAAAAAAAGAGCTGCTCAGCCCCTCTGGGAGTCATAAAAAAACGAGAAAACACCAGACCTTACCAGAGAAGGCAACTCCAACGACATAGCACATTGTTCAATTATTCGAGATTCTACGGTATCGTAGACCAAGCACGCCCGGAGTTCGCTTTACAGGTACGAGTACCTTGATTCTGACTTTACCGGATTCTCTGTTGGGCTGGTGCTTGGTTTAGACTGTGGTGGGATGGGAGAGGGCACACTCGTTTCGGCTACCGGTAGTGGTGCGTATAGATTGGGAAAACGGGGGGCCAGGGACCTAACTTACTTGTGTATCCACCGTGAAGAATACGGCACTGCCGGCATGTTAAGATACTGTCAGTCACGTGGATAGCCATGAGGAAAAGTACGCTAGAACACAGAAAACATCGTGAATGTTTGATACCGTTACTTTGTTAGATTAGCTCCATAGAAAAAGGGGGCATTTCAGGAGGAAAAGCGGAGGAGAGAATACATCGATCCGCAATCCTCCTTTTCATCAATTTTCATTGTGGTTTTTCTTTGATTTTTATCTCACTTGACCTAGACTGTGAAATCGTGAGAAGTGAAGGGAATTTACCCTCCTTCGGAAGTTCCTATTCCCCATCCAAAAGAACGTCGGGAGTGAGAGAACATCTGACAGTACGGTACTTGTATTGTATTCGAGTTCAGTACTCGTCTTTGCTAAGAATACCTCCGTGCATCGGAGGCTGGTTTTTTTTACGCTGAGGCTCGGGGATGCTCAAGAGAGAAAGTTAGTTAGTGAAGGTGCAGCTATCGTGAACCTTGTGAGCATCGCTAATGATGATTAGACCAGTGCGTAATCTACTTGTGAATTACTAGACCCTTAGGGAGCACTTAGTTGCCTTTGTAGGCCATCGTTTTGGCATGTCAAGGAGGTTTGCTGCGAAACATTATTTTGCTTTTGACTAGTCTGTCTAGCTAGCACAAAAACCCAACAATCAAAAAACAATAATGATGTCAAAATTAACGTTTCTGAAATACTGATCTGACTAGTGTTCCACAGAATCTCATTTTGGAATAGTGTTCATGGCTATGATAACCCCCCACAAGAAGCAATTTTGGAATAAAATAAAATAAAATAAAATAAAATAAAATATGCATTGAAAACAAGCATCAATGTGTTTCTCATAATAATTACTCCGGTTCCCCGAGCGACCTTTTGGAAATTGATTTTTGTGGCCGCCAGAGACACTTGGAGGTCGAAAAGGGCGAATTATGACGACATAGGATTATTGCAGCTGCTAGCTGCAGCTCTCATCCTGTGGTTATCAAGGTTTGAAAGGCCCTGGAAAGCCACCCCGTCTTTCATCTAGACCTTGAGATCCTCTCTAGTTCCAAGAAAATCATATTGTCACTGCACACAATATCTCTCAAACTCTCACAAAGAATTCAAATCACCGTCATACCACAGATGCCTTCCTGGAACCAGCAGCTCGCCGGTGGTACCAACTCGCTCAACCTAACCAGCGCCGCCAACTCTATTTTAGAGGGAGACGAGGAGGGGAGTCAAATTCTGCGATGGCTATCACCACTTGACCCACAGCAACGCCACCAAGATGTGCGAAGCGACAGACTCAATAGTGTGGGAAACTGGGTACTAGAAACTAGCGAGTTCAGAAAATGGTGTGATGCGGAAGACGGCTGTGTTGAGCCAGTGTTGTTCTGTTACGGGAATCCAGGAGCGGGGAAAACTTATGTCAGGTAGGGGGGACCCTGGAGCAAGACAACGAAAATGTCGCTGACAGTCGGCAAATAACAGTTCCTTGGTCATTGATAACCTGTGCAGTGAGGCTGTAAGGAAAGATATTGCCGTCGTGGGACTATACTGTGATTTCCTTGCCATGCAGGCACACTCTGCCGCAAATATTTTGGGCCTCATGCTCAAGCAACTTGCGAGCAAAGAAGAGGTTTCTAAGCATATACAGGGGGCTTTCAAGAAGGCCAAGAAAGAGTTTGGTGGTCGGGCCCTCCAACCTCCGGATGTGGTAGATATACTAAAGGCGACCATTGCATCTCTACCACGGCTGTTTATATGTATTGACGCATTAGACGAATGCACACCGAAGATCCGACGGGAGCTTATTGAGTCACTGCGAGAAATTATCCGGGTGTTACCGGGCGCACGAATATTCCTTACAGGACGGCCCCATATCAACCACGAGGTCGTGACATGTTTTAGCGAAGCCCTCTGTATACCTCTTAGCCCTGCCCATGGCGATATCACGAGTTATCTCGAGATGAGGCTAGACAGTGACACAGACCCTAAAGCAATGGACGTCGAATTACGGGCGGATATTATGAGAATTATCCCCGAGAAGGTCTCTGAAATGTAAGAAAGAGCATGAAAATACATTCCCAAGTCCGAGGTGTACTTCGCTAACATTGTGTTCTAGTTTCCTTCTCGTTTCTCTAATTATGGATGCAATCTTGGGCGAGATTACTCTCTCTCGGAGAAGAAAGACCCTTGATAACATGACCCAGGGTGGGGGTCTGGGAGATGCATACAAGGGAACATTATCACGGATACAAGCGCAGCCCAGAGGTAGATCAAAACTGGGAATGGAAGTTCTAATGTGGGTATCACATGCGGAGCGCCCATTACATGTCGATGAGTTGTGCCACGCTCTAGGGGTGGGAGGGTCTACCGACTTGGATTTTCGGAATATTCCTGCGATAGAAACGCTATTAGCATGCTCTCTGGGGCTCATCACCGTCGAGAAGTCTTCATCTACCGTTCGGCTTGTTCATTACACTCTGCAAGAGTACCTCTCCAATAACACCGATTTTTTCCCTCACCCCCACTCGATAATTGCGGAGGTTTGTTTAACCTACCTTAATTTTCCGCATGTGAGGAGCTTTTCGCCTGCCCTTCGTTCCGTCCCACCAACCGCCCCTTTTGTCGAATATGCTTCTTGTTACTGGGGCGTGCATGCTAGATCGGGAACTACTGAGAGTGTGAAAGCTCTTGCATTGAAGCTACTCGATGGGTACGATAAGCACATATCTTCGAAGGTGCTATTATTGCATGGTGTGAGAGCTGCGGAGCAGCCATTCGGTGGAGACGGTGCTCCTACAGGATTTACCGGCCTTGACTGTGCCGCATACTTCGGATGCGTTGAGCTGACAGTTGCTTTATTAAAAACAAATAAAGGAGATGTGCTTGCAACTGATTTCCATAGAAACAATGCAATTGTTTGGGCTTCGAGGAGGGGAAATGAAGAGGTAGTGAGGGTACTGCTGAAATGGTGCAAATATGGCCCAGAGCCACTCTTGTGGGCTGCTGAGAATGGTCATGAGGGAGTGGTGAGGATACTCCTGGAACGGAAAGGCATCAATCATGACGAACCGGACGGGGGGGGCCGAACACCGCTCTCGTGTGCTTCTAAGAGTGGGCATGGGGGTGTGGTAAGGATGTTGCTGGAACGGAATGACGTCAATCCGGACAAACCGGATAAATGGCTTCAAACACCACTCGCGCGGGCTTCCAAGAGTGGGCACGAGGGGATCGTAAGGATGCTGCTAGAACGGAATGATGTCAATCCCGACAAACCGGATAAATGGAGTCAAACACCACTCGCGCGGGCTTCTTGGAGTGGGCACGAGGGGGTCGTAAGGATGCTGCTAGAACGGAGCGACGTCAATCCCGACAAACCAGATAAATGTGGTCAAACACCACTCGCGCGGGCTTCCAAGAGTGGGCACGAGGGGATCGTAAGGATGCTGCTGGAACGGAATGATGTCAATCCCGACAAACCGGATAACTGGGGTCAAACACCACTCGCGCGGGCTTCCGAGAGTGGGCACGAGGTGGTTGTAAGGATGCTGCTAGAACGGAACTATGTCAATCCCGACAAACGGGACTTGTTCAGTCTAACACCACTATTGGTTCTTCCATGGATGGGCATGAAGATGTCGTAAAGGCGCTGCTGGAACGGAACGACGTCAACCCCAACAAACCAGATTTTCTCGGCTCAACACCACTATTGTGGGCCTCCTGCCGTGGGAATAAGGAGGTTGTAAGGATTTTACTAGAACGGAACGATGTCAATCCCGGCAAACCGGATTTTCTCCGTCTAACACCACTTTTGGTGTCTTCCATGTATGGGCATGAAGATGTCGTAAAGGCGCTGCTGGAGCGGAACGACATCAACCCCAACAAACCGGATTTGCTCGGCTCAACACCACTATTATGGGCCTCCCGCTGTGGGAATAAGGAGGTTGTAAGGATGTTACTAGAACGGAACGACGTCAATCCCGACAAAACGGATTTGTTCCATCGAACACCACTATGGTGGGCTTCGGTGAACGGGCATGAAGGGGTCGTGAGGATGCTCCTGGAGCGGAATGATGTCAATCCCAGCAAGCCGGATTTGTTCCTTCGAACACCACTCTCGTTGGCTTCTCGGAATGGGCATCTGGGTATCGTAAGGATGCTGTTGGAACGGAACCACGTCAATCCTCATAAAACAGATAAGTGGCATCGAACACTACGCTGGTGGACATCACGAGGACTTACCGATGCTCAAAAATCTCAACCCCGAGGGGGTGGGTAAGCGGAATCGACGAATTTGCTTCCCAAATGCGCAGCAAGCCTGCGGTCGGGGGAGCCCTTTGTGGGTGGGATCCCGTCTCACTGTTGTTGGGAGGATAATTAGTTTAGTGCACGACCGGCAGAGGGGCCGTGACTGTTGCCTCGTATGTTTTCCTATTTTTTGTGTTGAGTACACTCTTTACCTGTGAATAGTCTCTATCTACGGGATTGAAAGCTCCTCGACGAACATCTCCACCCCTACACCACCACAGAAGCGCTGTTCTCCTGCGCTACGTGGGAGTCTGCTGCGCTACCCCTGTGGCTATTGGGTTCTAAGCAAGATGCCATCAGAGCGCTGCCACCACCCTCCCCCCCCGGGCTGTCAGGGCTATCTGAACCTCCTCCAAAAATGATCCCTAGTTTGATATCCCAGCATAAACCCGGCACTCCCTCTACCTTCACTAGGCTACCCTCTTAGGAGGGAAACAACCATGCTAAAATACAATCCTACATCCACCACAGTCCTTTTCACCTAAATTGACCAATTACTGTAAGCTTCAAACATTTGCATCATCTCCTTGGAATCTCCTGCTATCCCCGTGGTTTCCCTAAATCACCCTAGACCCTTCCCCACTTCTTGCATTGCTCCTTATCTGCTGTTTAACCAATTTCCTGTATATCTGTGCCCCATTGGTACTAGTGATGGCCACGATCAGATCATGATCGAGTTTTGCTCGATTACAGTCTGCTCGATCAGCCTCGATCACAGGGGTCCCTCGATCATGGGTACTACTCGATCATGCTCGACTATCATCGAGTATACTCGAGCATCTTGAATCATGACCAATCACTCTTGTAACCTGTTGGAAATATCACAAACACAAGAAGAGATTCATATTGCAATTAAGTGTAAAGAACAGCAAACGAAAGATAGGAAAGAGAGAAAACTATGGTGACGGAAGATTACTGGCTAACCTTGGTAAAGGTAGAATAGAACAAGTAGGGTGAGTTTTGTGGCCA
>Ga0307510_10002489_pt1 | contig 20978 bp, 25 predicted proteins | sample 12_EM_MG_FD_207224 | JGI IMG/M metagenome (GOLD analysis project Ga0307510, IMG submission 207224) | Populus trichocarpa ectomycorrhiza microbial communities from riparian zone in the Pacific Northwest, United States - 12_EM | ecosystem: Host-associated > Plants > Roots > Unclassified | place... | reverse complement strand
CTTTACCCGTTCTCTTCAGAGTCAGATTGATAAGAAAACATCATATCATTCAACCTCAGAAAATGGTGTCATTACATCGATAATCTTACATAAAACAGATGTGAAAATAAAGTCACTTCCGCAGTGATTGTTACATTGTGGTGGCTCGGACAGGGATGATCGTGTGATCATGCTGCTTGGACTACAGTAGTAATAGCTGCTCAAGCCATGGCGCTGGCAGCACGACAACAGCTTTGAGGTGGCCCCTCCCCTTGTTTCTATGACGACATGGACTTTGGCCCTTTGGATGTGCTCGAATATCGTGACAATTACAGTATTCACATTCACCACTTTTGTCGGCCTGTTTGAGTGTTTGTCATCAACTCCGCTCACTGTTGGGTGTAGCGAACAGGGCGGTGTGCATGCATGGACACCTCTCGCGGATAGATAAACGCTGCCTCCAGTAAGTTGTCCTCGAACATCCCCACATCCTTGGTGTCAAGAGTACCATAACCCATGTCGTCTCACTGTCAAAATAGCCGCGCGTCCTTTGACGTCATACCTTTGCCCCCTGACCCTCTCTCTGCAATTCAGCTAAACGGGGCGAAGCGTGCGAGAGCCTTTGCAGATATAGACGTCTTAAGGGACTGTATGTAATCCAAATCAGACTTCTCGTCATAAAAAAAATTCATCTAACATAACCTCCTCTCCGCAGCATTTCTCGAGTGGCCGACAGTTGAGGGTTTGGAAGCGTTCGTCGAGAAGACCACCGAGTTCAAGGGTTTGGTTGACGAGGCCCTCGGGCATATTAACGCGTTTACCCGCGATCACATCGCTCGTGTTGGGGCGTTGCAAAGACGTGTTGATGCGGCCGAGGAACGTCGCCTCCAAGAATTCCATCGTGCTCTCGAAAACATGTCTCCGACCGAGGCCGAGGCTGCTTGGCAGGCAGAGCGAGAGCTGGCATTGCGTCGTGAGAAGAAGCGTGAGGTAGCAGGCGCAGAATTGGATGCCAAGATTGCTCGCGAAAAAGCTCGTGTTCGTGAGAAATATTCGCAGTATTACAGCCTATAGGTATCGAGTAAACCATGACATTCCTGACATGATTACGCACAATCAATTATGTCCTACATGCAAGCGTCCATTCTCGTCCGTGTCCATGGGCTGTTACATAGCCTAACAAATTAGGATATCTGGCAAGACACCCTCACCTTGCCACCGACTCCAGTTGTTCGACGCTCTCTTTCAGAACAGCAATTTGTAATTCTGCTCGTTCAAGCAGACGTTGGGAGTCACCGTAAAGCTTACGCAGCTTCACGAGTTCCTCAATGGAATTTAGAACTACGCAAAACACTCAACATCTCCTACGAGGACGAACGCACAACACTCACTGCGATTGGCGAGGGTCGTCTTCGGTGACAAAGGGATTTCGAGTAATTCACAGATCCTTGCGTAATCTTGAGAGTTATTCGAACGCTCATTGCGCTTCCTTGCCTTGTCTCTCTCCTTTTTAGCTCGGGTTTTCTCTTCGTGTCTCCCAGACGCATGATGCGTGGTTAGACTGTGTTCCTGGGCCAGCACTGGTCCGGAAGGTGATGCGGCCCCGGTGGTGCCGTGTTTCAGGCCCGATGGCCCAGCGTTAGGAGTTGTTCTCGATGAGCTCCCCGGCTCATTAGACGGGACGGGGACGGTCTGGACTTGCTGAGGTGCTGGTGGGAGGCCAGGCGGCTCACCATGAGCATGCCGATGAGCGTAAGGAGGTGAGCGTGTGTGTGTCTGGTTTGGAGGTAGACCAGATGCCTGTCCAGGTGTAGCGCTGAGGGTGCTGGACCTATTGGGATTGGGATGCCCTTCGAAAGCTGGGTCCAGGGCTTGATCATACGTCAGTGAGAGTTTGACAGAACCAGTGCGGACATTGTAGGCGTACGATGATGGCTAGATCATAGACGCACGCCCCGCATATGGATATGTATAAACTGGGGCACACCTTCGAGTGGATAAAAAGTCGCAGGGTTACCTCTCTGAGCTTTCATAGGATTATCGGCGTGCTGGAGCGAGAACGGATGGAAAGTGGGGAGCCCAGATGGCCCATGGATATCCAGGACTGGGACGGGTTGGGCTTCGAGTCCTGCCTGGGCACTGTAAGGCAGGAACTGCATCCTAAAAGTGACAACTTACCAGGAAAATGGGAATTAATTCCGACACTGGCGGCTGCCGAGATGATTCCACAACTTGATCCATCTGAGACGTCGGGTTGTTCTGCTCTATGTCCTGACCAAAATCGATGGTTGGATCCTCGGACAGTTGATGTAAGGTCCATTGTGTAGCCATAGAGAATTGGTGCGATTTCTTGCTATCGGAACACTCAGAGGGCTACTTATCCTGACGAAGAAAAAAATATACAAGGTACAGCGGCAACTTGTGCGGGACGACTTGAAACAACCAACATCAGATGCCCTGACGACGGAGACCGAGTAAGAGTTTTCTAAAACTCGAGGTAAGGTTCACAGCGTAACTGACAGCTCTTAGTATCTCCATGCTGTGTCTGATCTTTGTTCGTGATTGATATATCAAGATATGGTCGCTGACCTTTTTTGCCTTTGAGAACTTCGCCAAAGGTACTGTGGCCAAGAACAAGGACCGTCGGAGAAAAACGATGAGGTATACCTAGCTCAGGGCATGTGAGTGAGTAAAACGAAGACGCAAAACAACATATGTGTGCGAGAGGGGGCTGATCATTTAGCAAGGCTTAGCTGTGGGGCCTGTTGAGTGAGGGCAGGGCTGGAGACTTCGGAGCCGCACGCTGAGTCGGAAAAGATGTCGCGGGTGTTGAACCCGCCAGTTGAACATTGTGTTGACACTCACGTGATAGCTTCTGACAATTGCAAGTGCCAGTGACCATCATGCATCATGATGCGATCAGTCGCTGGTGACCAGCACGGCCCGGAAGCCAGCCAACAACTCTTTCGTGGTGCTGAAACCTTCTCCGCCTTCGTGCGCATCCTATCGAACATAGGCAGAAACTGTGACCTGCGAACTTGAATGGTGTGACGAGTTCAAGTTATAGACACGTCGACAACCGCGCTGTCTGTCCCTGAGAAGGCCGCCCGCTAACTTACGGCCAATGCGGCCATGCTATCCACTCAATTGTTCGTTCTCCTCGCCGATTGGGTCCAAATTGTTTGTCGATCAGCTGACAAGCCACGAGGCCGTGCCCCGTATCCAAGGTGGACTGCCGGTGACAGTTTTTCACATCTTCGATCTGGGAGTCTACGGGGACGTCTCTGTCATGACGGGCACGCGCCTATGTAGCCTATATATTCAATCTCTGCCGACTGCATCCGAATTTTCCAGAGGCACCGAGTCCTTTGACGAGATTCGGCGCGACTCAATCCCGTTTCGCATGCGTGATGTTTATACTGCAAGCCGGTTCTGCAAAGTGGAAAGTTGCAGGAGATACCACAGTAGTACGGCTTGGGTGTGGTCGCAGCCATATACTATGGCGTCTAACCGCCAATTCGGGGCACGTTTCCAAGTCGAGAAGAAATCTCATAAAATGCAACTTTGTGGTATTGGTCCTCCTTCACCCCGTGAATATGCATCCTTGTCCTTATAAAGCTCATGCTTTCGTTATAGTGCCAACAAACAGATGGCCCTGAAAGATCACCTCTGCGTTGCGCCACATGCGTTTCACACTTACGTGGCACCAGACAGCTGTGCTCGCTCGAAGCTCCATCACAAGGAAATTCAGGTTGGCGTGTAGACCGTTGCGATGGAAGCATCCACACCAATGGCATTCGCTTTTTCCATTCGAATCGAAATAAACACTTTGAATCGGCCAATTCGAAGCTCGTGCCAGTGTGCGCGTACCAGTTAAGTTATGGTTATGAGCTCTTCATTGCCCTCGGACAACAGCTAGGATAATTATGTATAGCTGCATTGACGCGCCATTATACGGTTGACCCGCGATGTAGTCCCCATATGCCTTCCGTGGCTCCTCGTGAATCCTACAACACTCAGATATATGGCAGAGTATGATGGAATAGGCCTGTAGGGTAGAGATTCAGTCGTTGATAACTGTCAAGTCCTGCGGGTGTCCACTATGACGCGCGAAGTTCAGCGGAGCGTAAAGTACTGGTTCGGAGAGACTCTGCATCAAGGTGATTTTCGCATCTCAAAGCATTGGGGTCAGGTGTACTCGAAAATTGGAAGAGAACATTGGCGTGATTTCTCCGTCCGTATTCCATGGTGTACCATTCGTGGGTCTGGCGACTCCCTCGTCGCGCCCGCTGTCTTGGACCGTGACACTGTCCAAGGGTGAATCTACGTCTTCTTGGGGAGGGGGCTCCACAAAAGTCTACGTCATCTGCATCGCGGCCCCACACCGCCTCCCAGGAGCCCTTGAGAAAAGACGACTTTCCGCGGGGCTCTAAAATCTGGGTGGGGGTCTTCTTGCGTTTCGGTGCGAAGGATCCTGAGGCTGGAAGCTAAACCTGTAGACACACACCAACAAAAAAAATCAGAATGGGAGTGGGGGAGGAGAAAGGGGCTATTCGCTGTTCCCACCGACACGTATCAAGGCTTGTGGCGGTTCGCGCATGCGCCAAATTATTCTCCATCATTGAGATAGTCGTTGAATGCCGGCGGGCTGGAGCAACGTTAACTCTCTCCGATGATTGAGGTGACTTGTGAGAGAAGAGCATTGGGAGCAAGGTTGGCGGGATCTAGTTCCGGGTCGAAACGGGACGATGCCGTGTGCCAGCTAGCCCAAATAGCAAGGCTATGGATTTGTTGGGGGATATGTATACTTGTGCTGGGTGCATGGACACCCGTGGAAGGCCGTACGCCGTGACCCTTGGGGATGGCTGGGCTGCCACATTAAAACTAGAGCTCCTGCGACATCATTCTTGTTCGGCCGCTTCGGCGAGAATTGCGGCAGGATTTGGGCAAGGGTGGATGATACACGGGTCATTGGAGATGCACTACAGTACTGTAGTTGTCCGAATTGCGGCCGGGGTGTCACCAAGCGCTGCCAGTGGCCCGTGGTTAGGGCCAAATATTTGTCCGACTGAGATCCTTCTGCATTTACATCACGGTGCATCCGTGCTTCAAGAACTTCTGAACTTGCATACCATGTACTGCATCAGTCCACATGGCCCATGTGTTCGTCTGTCACAATGGGGGCGCCAGTTGTGATTATCACATGTGGGCCCTGGCATAAGGATGGAATACGCAGCAGCCTCAGAGTCGTACCACTGATCCCGTTCGTCCCAGTGCGTTTCTGTCCGTCCGACCACGTGACGTCCCGACGGTTTCTTCGTCTTACACGCCGCCCCCAATTCATCTTATTCCACCCTTGTTGCCATACCTTCGATCCTTTCCCCTTCACCGCCAAGCTCCCCTTCTCGCCGCATCCAAACCCTTACGGCCGAAGACTCGCGGATCGCCCAAACCTCGTCGGCCTCGAAAAGCCTGTTGTTCCACGTGGCACACGTGGCACACGGCCCCTCACAAGTCGGGCCTCGGTCTGGACCATGTCTCTGTTGGAAAGTACTTCTACTATATAGGCTCATTCAAGTCCCTTTGTACGGTTTTCTATACAGTATCCTTTTTCTTTAGATCTCCTGCTCTCCATTCCAGCATTTCCTCTTTTACCTTAGGCTTTTTACCATCGAACGTCGCCGCACCTCCCTCACCTTCGTCGTCTACGCGGCCGACGTCGCGTCGCCCAGCTACGATTCAGTAAATTTCCTGCATTTCGGACACCACTTCTCCTCGTCAGCGTCACCGTGCGGGTCTGTCGCCGGCAGGACTGTCTCTGCGTTCGCCTTTTCTCCACATGCCCCCCTCTAACTCACCTTGCGCGTAGAGTACTTGTCTCTTAACTATCTCAGACTCGTGCATATAAATGCCCGCGCCTGGCCTCATCAAAGGCGGGCATCTGCGGCCCACTTTCACCCTCTTCCTTTGTTTTGCGTGCTTTTGTTCTTGCCCGACCGTTCGATGACGAACCAGACCTGCCGTACTGTCCATCCTCTTTCTGGTCCTGTGCTCTTTCATGTTTCTCTCGCCGTTCTCATCCACCACTGACGACCGCCAAATGCCTCGCTACCGACGTCCGCTATACGCCTCGCCGTCACCGACCGCTCTGCGCCCCGCCATCTCATCAAGAATGTTTATCGCCGTTCCGCATCCCTCGCGCTCCCCACCTCCTACCTTGCCTTACCTCGCTCAGCCCTCTTCCTACGCGTTCTCACTTGTTCGGAATCGTGGCCTCTTCCTTTCAAGAACTGCTTCCGAACTCACCTTTAGGTCACTCCGACTTAGCTCCTTACAATGGTACGACTCATCGTTTACTGTACGAGTACCGAATACCGATATGGCGTACTGTATTGGCCCATTATGTCTCACCTCGAATGCTGAGTACTGACTCACCCTTTTTGTACTTCTCCCTAGCGGCCCAAGGTATAGCTTACAACATGCTGTGGTTTCGTCTTCATGTGGGCGTGGGAAATGAAAGACGTCCCAATCTCGTCTGTAGACAGCAAGTGATTAGGTCTACGCCTGCTAATACTTTGGGGTACAGTGAATATTCCACGATTTGTATGCTTCGCATCACCGTGATCCCCATTTACGTTTTAGTACCTGCAGGCAGCATCGCTACACGGTATGGGTTTGCTCAAGGGTTCCGCCCAGCACTCTGGTGCGCTTACTTCGGATCTTGACCCTAGAACTCTTTCTGGGAGCTTTTTTTCACAGCAGTCACTGGAGTCGTGCCAATCACCCGGTGGATATTTTGCCACAAAAGCGCCCGCCTGCTTCGTGAAGGCTGATCGGTTTGACCCAAGCTCTGATCTAGTTAACACACCCTTCCTTCATCGAGGCTCCCTTATGCTGAATAAAAATACTCTAACCCATCTATATGGTACACGTATGGCTGATTCGACGGAAACGGTCGATGTTACCATGACTATACATACTCTGTAGCAAAGGCCGAGGAAGGGCAACACAGTTGCACGGAGTACAAAAACCTTCTTGCGACCCTGAACACTCTCGATACTAGCCGACATGCGCATGAGGAGGATGATCAGAACGAACCAGATACGAGCCGCGTGTGAATTCAGCCATCTGCACATACCCTGTATGCCACACTTGACATGAGAGCCATGCATACCATATTTCTACAACATTGGAAATGTGTCCGTCCAATACAGCGTATAACATAAGTCCGTATTACTGGTTGTCCCAGTCCATAACCATTCTAGAGGCATTCATGGACTAGACATTCATCACGAGTTACTTGAGCGAACCAACAGTCTAAGCAGGACCCACAGGCCCACAAAAGGTTTATGTCGGACAATGCAGACTGAGCAACTCCGACTAAACTTTGATACTTGCACTTGCCTACTACCACTGTAGTAAACGCATATCACCTGACATCAACCTTGTGGGGCTGGGGACTCTCCGGGGAGGTGACCCGTTCTTTGCTCTACGGGCTCTACGGGTTTGGAATCTTGAATAGAACCGTTCTGTGACCCTACCAACATTCTCGCATAGTGGGCAACTGAGAGCGCTCATTCATCATCTAGGAGGAAAGCACAGGGATTGGGACGTACTCAGACCGAGTCGTTCTTTTTTCGGCACCGCGCCCACGCTGTCAGGGACGAATAATTTATAGAGGTACTCAATGTGTTCGTCGTCTGATTGTCTTTGATTTTGAAGCCTTTCAGCTGCTTTCGGGTCCTTCGGGTTGACAGTCCGCTTGCGTTGTACGGCGCGCCGTTTCTTTCGCAGTGCCTCTGGAGCCGCCAACGAGGTGCTTTGTTGAGGAAGAGTATGGCCCGCGAAGTGAGACGGAGTACCAGGTGATGCATGTCTAGGCGAGAGCGTGGGATTATTACTGTCTAAAGCGTCTGGCAAAGCAGAGGAGGAAGGTAATTGAAGGGAATCCTCAGAATACAGCGAAACCACAGATTCACGGTGTGTGAGAGACGATGGCCCTGGAACCATATCCGCATGGATAGCAGTCTGATATCGTGCAGCGAATGGGGAACTAGACCAAGGATATGATGTATATGGGTCCGGAATCGGCTGGTTCTCGGGGGCGTGCTGATCCAGAAAGTCAACGCCGAGGGGCTCGATCCCGCTAAAAGACCTTTTAGCACTCGAGGGTGCAAGTCCCGGTACTTGATACCGAGTAACTAAGGGAACTGAGTGGCCTGTCTTGTAGCCCATGTTCGACGAAACAGTCAACTGTACTAGCTGCGGTCGCGAAACTGCGGGGGTTAATCGGCGTGCGCCTGTGGACGGACCAGCGCCAATAGAACCGCCTCCACCATCTTGTACCACTGGTGGCATAGATATAAGGCGTTGCTGGGGCCATGGTTGATGGTGTGCGGAAGCATGAAGGTAGCTTGGGAATAGATTGTTTGGGGTACCCAGAGCTGGGGGTGAGGGATATATGGGGCTGTATTCTTGAACTATCTTAGTCGTGGTACAAGCCAAGAAAATCAAGACTTACGGGGAATTGAAGAGCATGACACATACGATGCAGAGTCGCCGGTACTCGTCTCAGACCCGTCACTTGGACTATCGGTAGAGAGTTCCGTAGGCACCCAGCTGGTGTGGTCTGTCAGAGAGCCAACTAGTGCGTGCTGCGTGCCGAGGGGGTTAGCCTGTTTACCACTCGACGGCGCAAGTCCCAGCACAGGAGGTAGAGTAGGCGGTGCGAACGGCGCGACAATGACATTCGGTCCCTCGTTGCGATTGAGGCCTATATTGAGGGCCCCTTTCACCAGCGCAGTCGATGGAGGCATGTGTCTATCTGGTCAATGCAAGCGAACCGCACCCCGACAAGTCACAAGACTCACACCATTCTTGGAACTCTTTGGAAAACATAGCAACTTTAGTCGCGTCGATCGCGGTCTCTTGACTGTTTACACCGGCAGGCGAATACTCTTTTTTATGCAAATGCGTTGATTGGGAATGGCGAAACTATAAGGCACTCACCGTATACAACGTGTTCAGGCTTGGATCCTTGGAGAAAATCGATCATGGTGTCAGGTTGAAGAGCTCCCTGTGGGTACAAATAAGGAAGGAACATATAACTTAAATAGGACGGGTGACTTACAGTACCTTCGCAGATTCCGTCAATCCGGGCCAGGTCGTCATCATGAATAAGGACCAGGTCGCAGTCAGGCACTTGCTGTCACGGCGCAGCCTATGTCAATATATGGGGATATACACGCAGTGAGAACTCGGCCCCAGCCTTTTCTACCCACCGTGGCGATGTACTCTGATAGTGTGTGAAGAGGATCGCGGTACTTTAAAATTTTTGAATCAAGGCAGGGAAATGCTAATTAGACCGGAGTGCTTCACCGTTGTAAGAGTGGGCAGCTGAACGAGTTCCATGGAGCGCTCGTCGTCATCATGATCGCCATCCGGACTCGGATTGGGTCCTGCTGCCCCTCTGAGCTGCTTGGGCAGTACCCAGAGGAGACGAACAACACGGAACCCACGGATAAAGATACATAGGTCATGTACGAGACCCTGATACGCAGGGAAATCATGACAACGTTGTCTCAGAAGTCATTTCTTGTGATCCGACATACCTCCTCCTCTGGACCCCAGTTGCAGACGGCCCCTCCAGTGTTCCGGACTGAGAATTGCCGATTGACACCAATGACAGGGTCATACATCTTGATACTGAATGAGACCTGTGCATCTGTGTATCCTTCCAAGAACGCAACGTTAAGCCAAGACTTTGTCCGATGACAGCCTGTGACCAGGATAATCTCCTCCATTTTTTCAATACCCAGTTCAAGCCGTCGGGCGAAGGCGAGCCAGCAATCGATGTGCTTGATAACCCACTCGCCAAAAGCTCTCCGTGCGATAGTATAATGACTTTGAGCATCTACCGGAAGATACAGAGCAGCATCTCCTCGCTTTGATTTGCTCGAGTATGAGACGCTCCAATCATCTGGGCTGAGAAACTATCAGTGACGAAGCATTCTTATCCGGTGCCATAACTACAGTACCTTGTGGAGAGTGACTCAGGTGCTTGAGTCATGTTGACCCCGGCAGAACAGTAATGACCATACTTAAGAGTGTCGATTTTCAAGTGATTGGAGACTTTGGGGGAAAGTGGTTCATGGTGGTCGGGTACTCCGAACTCGAGATTGGAGGGGTGACCTTCTGGATGCAGGGCATTGAAAAGACGGAAGAATTTTCCATCAAGTATGTAACCCACGTCCCCGACATCCACGAAAGTCGGCTTCCATAGGGCATGTCCATGCTGAGGGTAGGCCATCCCAAGTTTTTCGCGGTAGACGTCACAGTAGTCCATTGGGGGCTGGTTGGTTGGAGGAAACGGGCCCAGCGCTGATGTGAGTCTTTATAAATAGAGAAACAACAAAGCTTCCCTAAAGCAGGGGACCTAGGACGTCGTGGGCCACACATTACAGTTTACAAGACATTGAACTGCACTGCAACCAGAACGCCACCGAGAATACGAGCGCTTGGGGCATTGAACTTTTAGTCGCGATCACTCTGGCATCACGATTACAGATCCAGGTAGTTCATCTAAGTTTGGACAATACAACCCTGGGCCTGGGCTAGGAATCGGACGGTGCTCTTTTTGAAAATTCAAAGAGTGAACGTACGTTAAGGTTACAGCACATTCGAGTCACTCAGAACGCATGACGTGATAATGCAAATAGTACGTAATGGCAGCACGCTTTTGCGTCTCTCGGGTGCGTGCGCTTCCCAACATTGTTTCCGATATAGATACCCCCAAAGAACAAAAATATGCAAAACCAGGCCAGGCACTCACGACCATCGAACCATAGCCCACACCCACGGATACATGCCCCACCAGCAAAGGCAGAAAAACCCTAAGCGAAAAAGCAAATATCAACTTGGCAACATAGCCACGCTTGACACGATGGTCCACCACTGTACATAATCAGGTATAGAGCGATCCTTCCACATTCCATGAATACCTTTGTCCTCCAAAATCGCAGGCACCAGACAACTCGCCTCAAGCCCCATTACAAGGATATTCAGGTTGGTGTGTAATGATCGTTGCGAGGGATGTGTCTGCACCCATGGCATTTGCTCTTCAATTCGAGTTAATATTGAGCGAGATATGTGGTATAAGTATGATGGAATAGGTTGTAATGTGTAGGCTCGGTCGTTCATAACTATCAAGGTCTGTGGTCGTCCACTATCATGCGTGAAGCTCAGCGGAACCGCGACGTGAAGTACTGGTTCGGAGGGATTCCGCATCAGGGTGACCACCGCATTTCAATGCATTGGGATCGGGTGTACTCGGAAAGTTGGAAGAGAACATTGGCGTGATTTCTCCGTCCGTGCTCCATGGTGCGCCATTCGTGGGTGTGGCGACTACCTCATCGAGCCCTCTGTCTTGTTCCGGGACACTGTCCAAGGAGAGGTCTTCATCTTCGGGAGGGGATTCCACAAAGTCTACGTCGTCTACATCGCAGCCCCACACCGTCTCCCAGGAGCCCTTGAGAAAAGAAGAGTTTCGGCGAGGCTCTGGAATCTGAGTGAGGGTCTTCTTGCGTTTCGGTGGGAGGATCCTGGGCATAGGGGGTAAACCTAGAGACAGACAAACATGAAATGAAAGGTTCAGTCGGGGAATGGGACCTCTGAGGAGAAACGAGCTATTTGCTGTTCTGACCGAAACGTGTCACGGCTTGTGGTGGTTCACGCATGCCAAATTCTTCCTCCATCATCGAGATCGTCGTTGAATGGCGGCGGGCTGGTGGAACGTCAACTCTCTCCGAAGATTGAGGTGATTTGGAAGAGAAGAGCATCGTGAACGGCGCTGGCGGGATCTAGTTGAAGGTCCAAATGGGACGACGCTGCGAGATAGCACAAGGCAAGGCTATAGACCTGCCGAGTGAGTGTATGTATACTGTCACTAGGTGCGTGGACCCTTGTGGAAAACCTCTGGCGATGGGTGCCACAACAAAACTAGAGTACCTGCGACGTCCGTCCGGTTACAAGGATTTCGGTAAGGTAAGAATTGGACTGGGGCGGGTGATACACAGGCCATTGCAGATGGTCCTCGGCGTTGTCGTTCACATGGAGTGCCAGTAAGCATGGGCATGGCTGTTGAAGTAATCTAACACCATTCACTGGTCGCTGGTCTCCAAGCAGTCGCGCCAAGCCTGCCAGTGACCGTGGTTAGGGTCAGTCAAAACAATGGTGAAACAAACAGCCGTACTGGGCGCGTCAATAACTTGACCGTGAGAAAGTTCAAGTACTGCAAAGCCCATGCACTTTGTGTGTGGGGCGTCATCGCGTCATCCGTCTCAACGATATCGAGAGTTTCACAGATCTCGATGGAACGACCTCCCTTTGTGCCATTTACTGCTACAACAATGATGTGGCATATTTACCGATTACCCATCACCTCGAGGCTTGCACACCAACACACCCTCTTTGCTTTCAAATTCCTTGCCCGTGCCGTGGGCGGCCAATTCCAGGCCTACAGTATATTTTGTTTCGCCACCGCTCCTGTGCTGAGTAAAATGACCGAGTTCCTTCGTCTGTGCTCCGCGACTCGCCGACTGCTTGTGCGGTCATCCTTCAAACCTAGCGCGACAGCCCTTTTGGGGTCCTGAAGATATTGCACAAGCGCTCAAGCCCAAGCAATGCTATACAGTACTACGTAGTTTGGTCGTTTCAAGCATGCACGCCGGCATCACCATGACTCCCATTTATGTTCTCGAACCCGGCCCGCGAACTCTTTTATGGTGGCTTTGACAGAAGTCATGTGCATCGTGTAGGATGTTCCCGTGGGCCACCGAAATTTGAGAAAAAGAGGATTTATTGTGAGTCAACACGCGCATTGCGACATCGTACGATAGGCGCGAAAAGTCCGAGAAAATCGCAGGAAAGATGAAAATAAATTTCAAATGTAATTGAATGCTTGCTCCACATGCGCGCGAGCCACTGGCAGGCGAGCTCGATCCTCAATTCCGAAACACCACACAACGGAGATTTTCCAACAAAACCCGCCTGCCCGCTTTACGAGTCCTGATACATCTGATACGGTGAACATCTCCTTCCTGCATCGCGGCTCTTGCAATAATCTACTCCAGCTCCATCCAAGGTATAACATCATACATAGATAACCGATTCAACGGAAATCGCCGGTGCCATCGATTCGTTTACACGACTGCGACAGTCAATCCTCGACAGTCCGCCCTTCATGACAGGGATGACATTATACAGCTTCCAATTATAATATCTCTCCTGCAGAATCGCAAGACAGGACGTTCAGCGAAAAGGCGTTGCGGTCACTTGTACTCGCCTTTCCAAAATTCCAATGTCACACGGGGGCGAGGCTCTAGTCTGAATCATTCGACATCGCGCCCAGAGGTTTCTAAGAAGTCCGACACTGCTTTGGCCCTCACGACCGCGTCGCCCTCTTAGATCGGCTACGCTGTGTTGTTTAGAGACGTCGAACACGAGATCGCGCGCGTGGCGGCTGTCCATTGCGTGAAAGTACAGTCTCTTCTTCGACGATGATCGACGCGCATTTGGCGGTGACTGATCCGAGAACCGGCCCACCACCGGCAGAGGAGCTCGGCGAACATGTTTTCCGCGCCGCTTTCGAGAAGCTCCTCCGAGCTCCGTTGTTCTCGCACGGCGATGCTCTCCGGTTCGGCTTACGGTGCGTCTACCAGGTCGAGAGCGGGTTCGGCATGTTTATGGAAACGACGCGACAGTCAATCAGAGCATCCATGTGCTTGGGTTCGGGCCTACAATAGCTACGAGGTTGCACATGGAAAGCTGACCAAAGCTTGCAGAGGAAAAACGTAGGTAGATTCAGCAGTTTCTGGGTGGGGACAATAGGGAAAATCACTTAGTAGCTGATGAAGGTGTGAACATCGGTAAAACAACCGTGTGGCGAAGTCAGGATAGGTCATAGAGATAGAAGGCAACGTGGCAACGGGATGAAAACTTTCTAGCTTCCGTCACACGACAACGGCACTACGGACATCTGACGAAAGTCATCAGCACCAAATAAGCGTTACATGCACGACCACGTACAGAGAAGGAGCCGAAGAGTCGCCCTATATCTTTATCCTTGCACTGTTGCTCCGCCCGTGGTGAGTTCGTCCAGTACCACCAACATAGTATCCCACAGCGATCAATGCTAGGATTATGAATGCATGAAATCGTTATACCGTACAGCACATATCAGCTTAAGGTACCTGTAATGTATCCCGATGAGTGTAGAAAGGAGTAAGAGGCATCTGGGATACACACCAAAAACAGAGCTGGGTCGGGGATCAAGGCTATCTAGCCTTTTTTTTTCGTACTTTCTAACCAGCAACCAACGTTGATCTATGTCCTTCTTTCCGTCACTATTCCCCGCTCTCAGAAAGTGGGGACTCCGCGAACTGGTCCTCTCGTCTGGTTGGTGGCCAAGGCAGACAAATGCGGGATTGCCAAATACAGTATAGGCGCGTTCTCGAGGGTTGTGACAGTGTGACAACGTGACAACGCTGCATTTCGCGTTTCAATTTCAAGTTCAGTTGGCCTGTGGATGGTCCGAACAAATGACTCCGCGCTTCGCCAATTGTGGGCCCCTCGTCGGCATGACAATTTTCTTACGGGGGTCATCACCCGTAGAATGTACGCGACCGCCAGTTATGCTGACGTTCAGCAATGTGACTCCCCTCCCACAATAAGACCTGCTCGGACCGCCGCTTGCAATAATTGTTCGCTGCCCCCAACACATGGTGATGCCGGGGTATGGCCTCTTCATCTCAGGTTCTGCTTCTCTTTGCAACAATGCTGACTCGAGCTCGACTGGAATAGTGGCAGCGCATCGCACGTCAGCCTACCGGCCTTGACAAAGAGGTCCTTCGAAGGCTTTTGTTCTGGCACCGCATTTCCCTACAATTGCGCTCACGTTGCTCTGTGTCGCGACATGAACCTCACTTACTGGATGTCCTGATAAAAGCCGCGCCAGAGATAGAGCCATTCATCACCCCCAAGACGTCCATCCCCATCAATTGTCGCCCTACTCATCTCATAAATGTCCGATTTTGCTGACACCCCGGAGACCTACGTCGCTTGGCGATACTTAGAGGTCACCGACGAGCTTCGTCCGTATGACGGGGAACGGGCCGAAATGTCAAGAGGAAAGGAGGAGCTGGGTCTCCTTCTTGCTGGTACCGAATATTCGTTTCCTCCGTTATTAAATCTTACAATTAACTCTGCAGATCTTGAAAAGTCACCGACAGTCGACAACATCGAACGTTTCTTCAAGCGAGGGCTGGAGCTCCGATGTTTCACCCAACGATCACTAGCTCGTAGCTTGGAGCGATATCGCTGCCAAAATATCTGCATCGCCGATCTCGAAGCACGACCCGATGCATACCCGGATTTTGGCAGCGAGGAAGAGATTCAACAGCACGTGGCGGCCATACGACGGAATGACGGCGAACTTGCTCAATTGGTAGCCAAAATCGAGGAAGGGCAACGCAGTCGCACCGAGAACGAAAACCTTCTTGCAACTCTGAACGCTTTCATTGATAGACGACATGCCCGCGAGGAGGATGATCAGAGTGAACCAGATGCGAGCCGCGGGTGAATTCGGTCCCCTGCATATACCCCCGTATGCTACACTGTACATGGGAGCAATTCATACCATATTGCTACAACATTGGGAAAGTGTCCGTTCAATACAGTGTATAACATAAGTCCGTACTACCAGTTATCCAAGTCTGACCGTTCTAGAGTTCTAGAGGCATTCATGGAGTAGACATTCATGACGAGCTACTTGAGCGATCTGACAGTCTAAGCAAATCCCACTGGTAGGCTCTCACCAACTTGTACTAGCGGTCCTAAATGCTTGTTGAACCCAACATCAACCCCGTGAAGTTGAGGACTCTCCGGGGCGCTGCTGATCCAACCTTTGCTCCACAGTTGTCGAATCTTGATCATAATTGTCTTGTGATCCTTCCAACATTCTCGCATAGCGGGTAACTGAGAGCATACATTCATCACCTAGGAGGCAAGGCACAAGGATTGGGACGTACTCAGACGAAGACGATCTTTTTTTGGCACCTCTCCCTCGCTGTCAGGGACGAATAATTTATAGAGGTACTCAATGTCTTTGTCGTCTGATTGTCTTTGGTTTTGAAGCCTTTCAGCTGCTTTCGGGTCCTTCGGGTTGGCAATGCGCTTGCGTTGTACGGCGCGCCGTTTCTGTCGCAGTGCTTCTGGAGTCGTCAACAAGGTGTCTTGTTGAGGAAGCTTATGGCCTGTGAAGTAAGACGGAGTACCAGGTGATGCATGTCTAGGCGAGAGCGTGGGATTAGTACTGTCTAAAGTGTCTGGCAAAGCAGACGAGGAAGGTAATTGAAGAGAATCTTCAGAATACAGCGAAACCACAGAGTCACGATGTGTATAAGACGACGGCCTCTGCATATCCGCAGGGACAGCGGCCGGATACTGGTCTGTCGGAATTGCTGGATATAATGGATATGCGTTCGGAGTTGGCTGGTTCTCGTGGGCGTGCTGAGTCAGAAAGCCAACCTGCGCGTGCTGCGTGCCTAGGGGGTCGGCCCCGATGAAACGTCTTTCAGCTCTCGAGGGTGCAAGTCCCAGTTCTTGATACCGAGAAGCTGAGGGATCTGAGTAGTCCGTGTTCGACATAGTCAGCTGTACGGGTTGCGTGACCCCAGACAGCAGCCCCGAAACTGCGGGGGTTAATCCGCATGGGCTTGAGGATGGACCAGCGCCAACAGATTCGCCTCCACAACCTTGTGCCGCTGGTGGCATAGACATGATGCGTTGTTGGGACCATGGTTGGTATGCGGGAGCATGAGGGTGGCTCCGGGATAGATTTTTTTGGGCACCTTGAGTTGGGGGTGGGGGGGACAGGTGGTTATATTCTTGAACAACCTCAGTTGTGGTACAAGCCAAGGAAATCAGGACTTACGGTTAGTTGAATAGCGTGGCACATGCGATGCGGGTAGCGTTGGTGAAGTGGACTCGCGTGTACTCGTACTAGGACGAGGACTCGTCTCAGACCCGTCACTTGGACTGTCCGTAGAAAATGGCGTAGGCACCCGGCTGGTGTGGCCGTAGGACCCAGGTGGCGATAGAAAAGGTGGTCCTCTTCCGACCTGCGGAGGGATTGATGTGGTAAGATAAGTAGGCGCCGCACCTAGCGGTGGCATCATGAGATCGCGTTGAGTTTTATAGACGTCGTCAATAGTCGTGGATGGGATATAGGACAGGGAATCGTGTAGGTCATCGTGTGGGTCCATCAGCAAATGAGAGTGTTGGGTCTTGTGTAACCGTGCCCCACAGGAGTCCACTATGGCATATAAACGAGCGAGTACAAGGAAAGATGGTGGAGGTGCGGGGACTTTGTACATACGCAAGCCGCAGAAGATTCGGACAACAAGTGTGAAGAGGTAGATAGACAAATTGCCCGAGTACAAGTCCAACAGGTTGCCGATGGCTTATAGCGCCCCTCCGTTGTGAACATCCTTGTTGGTCCATATCTCACATAGAGGTAGCTGACACTGTACCTGGAGATGTCATCTGAGGTGCCCGGTGTCGAGGGAACAAGGACGAGTTGCAGAAATACAAGGTTATCCAGGTTTGGTCACGGATCGGCCGACTAGATCTGGTGGGGGTAAAGAGGTGCGGAACACGCATCGAGAATGCGTTCAAGGTACCAGAAGAAAACAAGGGCGGGTGAGAAACACAGGTGCAGATTACGAAATCGAGGGGATAATGCTTAGTTTAAGTTGAGCCCGGGCGTCACGGTCACCGGGTGCAGCATGTTGTGGCCGCAAGCGCCTCGGGACACCCGCTGAGCTCGGACCCGGACGGACCGGTCAGAGCGAGACTGGGCCAGGATGTTGGTCTCTGCCCTCTACGTATACTACTTACTGGGCGTCGTCCTCGACTCGATGGGCGGGGTGATAGCATGACATCATAAGTGCGAATTTCTTGATTTTTTTTCCACGAATTGAAATGAATCTAGTGTACTATATTTAAATTTGCGCCTCAGGTTCAGTTAGCGCCGGCGGCTCTCGGATTATGCAATTCCTCCCGTGCCAGTGCTTGAGTTTCAACAACTTCAACGTTTGACCCACGCCATGACACTACCCTTCCGTACAATCAGATCGAGAGTTTGAGTCATACCTGTTTATGAAATCTAGTACTGTTGTAGACAATTTGTCAGTGTCATGGTAATGTGAAACTTGAAAGCACCAGAGCAGGAGTGCCCCTGCGAGCTCCGGCCCTCGGGTCACGGTATACGAGTATGTGGCACCTCATAGGCTAAAGTTTGGTCGAGAACTTTCTCATCAGTTTTTGATTATTTCTACCTTTGTGTTATGGGCGCATAGACACATGAACTCTCGGCCTATGGGAAGATGGGATATTTTTGTACTCACAGACTGAGTTACAGTGAGGGCGCGTACGCACGCCCCAATAGCAACGGTACCGCACGTAGATTTGCTTGTTCCGAAACATTTCACATTTGTTCCACACGTGGACTGGTGGTATCCCATAAGGGTATTTTTTTTCAGTTTAATTTTTTGCTCATGACCGTCAGAGTGCGACCCTCCCGTAAGTCTTATCTGGCACAAAGGCAAATATTTTTCGGTTCAAACACTGTTGGCCGTGCTAACAACGTTGTTTAGAATTCCCTGTATCCTTCTCATGGCGGTCAATCAATCGACAACAACAACTCACTAACATGGGCTATCCGAGCGAGTCCGAGTCAAGATGGAAATGCTTCCGCAGGTTTCACCACGTCAATGACGTCGAGTAATGTGGACCCCTATAAGTGTGGTCGTGCCATAACATACATCCATCGGGGTACAACCTCTGTCGCCAGAATGTCCGATACCGCAACTTCGCAGCATCCAACTAGCATCGAATCGCTGCTCGCACCACTGCGGGAGTCAATCCTTAACAAACCGCGCCACATCAATGGAACCCTTCGACTCCCCTCCTCTTGCTTCTCACTGTTCTACAGGAACACCAAAGATGATCATGCCGCCAGGTTCGATGATCCTGGGCAACTCAGAAGTCCGATGGGGCCTCATTGACTTTTGTTTCATAGATGTATCGACCTTGCGAATGCTACTTTCGATGAGTTGCAACTACTCACCCAGACCTGCGAATCCGCTTCTCTTGGCGTGGTCCAGGAAGGCGTGACGAATGAGCTCTATCACAATGTTCGAAAAATGGACTTCGAATGTTTTGCTCCCTCATTAGTGCTGGATCGAACCAACCTAGGGGAGCTCATCGGGAACTACCTCTTCGAAGGCTTAAAGTCGAAGAACAAGATAAGGACCGAGCTGCACGAGCTTAACGTATACAGTACGCACCTCATCGCTATGCGGTTTTCAAATCTAGGGGAGATTAAGACTAAGCCCCTTCCCAGCCGAGGGTTCTTTCACTAAGCCCAGCATCGAAACCCCGCGTAGAGAAAATATGTTGGGGTCGCTCGTGATCATCTTTCCAACGCCGCATGAGGGTGGGTCTCTGCTCGTCAGGCAGGGCGGCCAAGAATGGTCCTTCGACCCTGGCCGGGAACTCACGACTGCCCACACCCCCACCATCGGGTACGTCGCGCTGCTTAATGACGTCGAGCACGAGGTCGCTCCGGTTACATCCGGTTATCGCGTCACTTTGACATACAATCTCTGCCTCGACGTCGATGGTCCTACCTCCGTGAAGGGTCCAGCATCGGGCCCCTTCTCGCTGCCCGCATATGTACGTACATTCCAAGAATCGCTCAAGGCGCTGCTCGAAAATCCAGAGTTCCTCTCATACGGCGGCACGCTTGGATTTGGGCTGAGGCACGTTTACCCGGTCGGCCGTGATATCGGGCACGTCTATGGCTTGCTGAAGGCAAGCGACGCGATCCTGTATCGGACCTTTCGTGCGCTTGGGTTCCAGCCGGCGTTGTACATGTATTACGAGTGGCAGACGTACTGGCGGGACTCGGTCAGAGGTGCGCTCATCGACCATCGCGTGGACTTTGATGATTGTGGGCGCGCACCCGAGGAATTTGACCTCTCCCAGGCTGTACTCGATGAGGGTGGAATTCTGGTATCTCGAGGAGATACGTACAGGGGACCCGGGGAGGATAATGAGTATGAGAGACCGATGAAGGTGGACTGGGTCACCCCGGTGACAACATTCAACCGCCAGGAGAGCGCATACATCTCGTACGGGAACGAACCGTGTTTGGAACTGACGTACTGGGACTTGTGTCTCATCGTGCGCATCGGAAAAGTGGGTGAAAGGTTGATGTATCCAACAACTGCGCAAAGCAGAAAGGAGTCTCGTAGGGCGAATGCCAATGACCCGCACTAGACAGGAGGGGTTTAAGTCATGTTTCTCAGAGATGACCGTGGGGCCCGTAGGAAAGTAGGTCATGACGGGCGGAGGATCTCATATGCTCGGTTCTGTGTAGTTAAACTGTTAAACGTAGAGTCCAGGACAAACCCCAAAATGATGTATTATCCCAGTCGCTTTCGTTCATCACCACCAAGAATCGTTGTACGAGAGACCCACGAGTTCGGCCGTCTGCCACTGAGAACTAGCTCCTGTCAGGTGTATTGACACCTCGGTTGCCTCGGTGCCGGTACACGATGAACGTAAATGCGGTCTTCCATCGTTGGTCGTTGTAGATACATCGGCCTTGCAAATGCTAGGTCCGAGCCTTGGGGATAACTGTCTACGCGCATGAAGTCATCCCGGACGTCTTCTTTTAAGCGCCCCTGTTGCAAGACTAGATTGAGCCGGAAGGCCGGACAACCGATACGGGGATCCTTGCTCGATTACGGATCGAGGGCGCGCATTTAGACGAACATGAAGATGGTCGATTGTCCTTGCAACTAGACGAGGACCGGGGAATTGACTACAGTCGACTATGAACCCTCAAATCGTGCGTTGACACGTTGTGCCAAGGG
>Ga0307510_10002488_pt1 | contig 20980 bp, 20 predicted proteins | sample 12_EM_MG_FD_207224 | JGI IMG/M metagenome (GOLD analysis project Ga0307510, IMG submission 207224) | Populus trichocarpa ectomycorrhiza microbial communities from riparian zone in the Pacific Northwest, United States - 12_EM | ecosystem: Host-associated > Plants > Roots > Unclassified | place... | reverse complement strand
AATTCGTCCAATAATCATTTAATTTGACCTTTGAATTTGCATTTTTCTATTTTTGGGCATAACAGCGTACACTTGGGCCTTGAAATTCTTTCGAAAATTGCAGCTTGATTTTCACCTATTTTGCAGCCTTTCTTGGTCGGCTTTCTCCGCATTGCCAGCCTTTATTTTATTTTTTATTTTTTTTTTATTTTTTTGGGAAAAAAATGAATTTTGGGGAATCACCCAAAATTGGGTGATGACAGTATGAATCGATCATTCAATATCTTTTTTTCTTCTCTTATTTCATTTTTAGGATTTATGAAAAGTAATGAAATATATGATGGGTATTGCTACTAAATAACATCACTTTATTTTCTTAAAAATGAAGGCTTTGATATTTTCATTAATTTTCTAAACCTTGTTTATTTCCATCAAAGCTTAGTTTTATCTGAATTTTTATGGAAGAAGAAGAAAAAAAGTTTACCGATTATTACATCTATAGACCCCACTAATAAAATCTAGTAATTGCTCACTCTTTGATTAATGATTCACTAGCCACTAATAAAAAAATCTCCCTAAAATTTACTGTTTTATCAGTGATTCATCATCCACTCGACCTAGAAATCCCATTTTATTCTCAAACTTGGTGGCTTGGCTTGGTTAATTAGGAATCTTGTAAACTCATAGGAAATATAATTTTTTATAAAAAATGATATTTTAAAGGTAACATCATTATTTCTTTAAATATAATTAATTTTTTATTTAAATCTTTAAAATCAGTGTAAATTTTTAGAATTCTTACTTTTCTCTAATTACTAGCTAGCGATTTTAATTTTTCACAATATATATTTTTTATCCTTATCGAGATATCCATCAAGATGACACGTGATTTTATTGCACATATTTTTATACTTGGATCATGAAGGATTGGAAATGCATATGGAGAATAAATAAAAAAAAGATAAAAGAAAACAAGCCTATCTCTACAGTTATCCCTTGTGAGATTAGCATTGATACTATAAAATTACTCGTTGGCTCGATATCTCTATGAGGGAATCTTCTTTTTATAGCCAACCTTTTTAGACTTGAGGAACAAATCTGACATAGAATTACTTGAACCTATATGGGAGGAGGGCATGATTTTTGGTATAGAGTAATTCAATGGTGGGGTGTTTCAACCACTTTTCTGGAATCTCTTGAAGATTTCTACAGTCATTGACTAAGCTATAGCTCATGAATATTCCAATCAAAGCATGGAAGTTAGTTTTATTTGCAACCTTGTGGACTATTTGGTAATTAGCAAGGAATAATCTAGTGTTAAATGGTGCGCAGCCGATCGAATTGGCCATCTCTTTTTCACTTGTTAATGTATAGAATTTCACAACATATAAGGGAGTTTCACATATACAGGGTATAATTTAACCAGAGGATGAGGAGGTATTAGAAGGTGGACTAACCTTGCTAAGAAACGCAGTTTACCATTGTCTGGTTTCAGCCTCTGTACCTGCAATTCTCTCTAGTTTCATGCTTTGTACTTTATCTTAGGTAGTCACAATCTATGTGGCTAACTATCCGTTTTTAATAATACTCCCTCTCGTTTATTAAAAAAAAAAAGGTGGAGGGAAACTTGAACTAAAAATAAAAGGAAGGCTAGTGAAAATGCCATTGTCATTAGGGGAAAAATTTACTGCTTATAAGTGTGTGTGTGTGTGTGTCTATAAAGATTATCATATTGTGGGTGTTTGTGTGTGTGTGTAAAGGAGGAGGATGATTGCTTTCAAATAGTTTGATTTTGTTCTTTGGTATGTGATGTGGATTGATATTGATAATCACTCAAGATTGCAGCATTTTGAGAAAGTAAACCCAAGTTTAAACATAGCCAAGACAAATCAAAAGGAGACTAATTATAACAAATTCAAAGAGAGAACAAGGCTTAACAAAGGAAGTCTATTCCAAAAGCTCTTGAGGTGTGAGCTTCAAAACACAAACAAATTAACAAGTAGAGGAGGGAAAAAGAGAGATCTAGAGAGCAGATAAAACTTGAAGTACTATCGGGGCACAAAACCCTAACTAATAAGTTAAAGAAGGGGAAAAGGAGCAGTAGTTCAACCTTGGATTAATATTTTAAGGTCTTTCCTTTTTACTTTGTTTGGCGAAGTCAATTCCCGAACCTCTAACGTCCTTTCTGATCCCCCATGGTATGCTTTGGTTGCTAACTAGTAGTCTTTCCCTTATCGCAAACCATGAGGCATGCAAGGTGCGCTCTTGACTTCTCCCATTAATCTTCTTCTATAAAAGCCAAAATGGCCACCATCTTTGTGTTTTTCTCAAATTTCCCCTCTTTTTTCCTCCTCTGGTTAATGAACTGCAAGAAAATATAAAGTTGCATTCCTTGGTCATGAATCCAGAGAGAATCAGTCAGTTATATATTGAGAATAGTAGGACACAGCAGCACAAGTCCAGTACTTTACCTCTAAATTAACCTTCAAATTCATGCAGATTCGCATGATAAAGAAGCCTTAATCCTCTCCACGGTGCAGGCAATCAAGTTGTTAACAGTTGCCACTGAGCCGAGAGATAGTTTTGCTGTAGGAACTGAATCAACCAAAATCTGGAATGCAACAGTTAGAAGAGATCCACCTGCAGCCTCCTCCATGCCTCCTACATGCGCTCCAGTTCCATCGGGAAGAACAGCAAACCCTGAAGGAAGAAGTGCTACATAGTCTGGATCGCCTCCATTAAGTACGACGTTCATTGCAACAATATCAACCGGTGCATAGATTACGAAAGAGGCTGTTTGATCAGCGCAACTCTCTTGTAAAATCAGCATGTTGCTCTGGCTCGAATTCGCGCTCTATAATTGTGCATGTATTAGATCAATTAAATTATTGGTAACAACAGTAGACTAATTATGATCATAGAAGGACAACTGCATAATAAGAACAAAGATTTTCGTATGATACTTACATTAACTCGAAGTAGAGATACACAATTGCCTGTATCCCGGCCATTAGCAATGTGTGCCATTTCTTGGACAACTCCACCATTTGATAGAATATCCCACTGTATTTTAAGCAATCAAGTCTTAGAATGAGATCCAATAATTTAATTAGGGAGTACAAATTGAAACTAGTTTTATTCTTTCAATTTCACTTCACAGGAATAAAAGAAAAATTCAAAGCAAGAAAATTGAGGATCCAATACTCCTGATTATTATACCTCATTTCGAGTGCTCTCGTCACGAAGAAAATCAAAAACCCTTTTTGGAGGAACTGGAAGCCAGAAGGAAGTTGCAGCACTAAGCACAATCCCAGGAGGCCTCCCTGGATCATCTACACTCTTCCTTGTCATGACCCTAACATCATCAGCTCCAGTTCCAGATAGTGTAGTCCAAGTATGAGCAGTAGAGGCGCTCACTCCAGCACAGAAGCTTATCACCATTCTCTCTGCCAGCTTCATCATACTCTTTCTCCCTTCTTGATTAGTAATCACTGTGAATAAACAAATTAATGGGCTATAAGTCCAGGGCCAAGCATATCATCTAGTACAATGTTACCTATTAAGAATGAAAAACTACGTAGTATATATTACCACCAACATCGCCAGCAGGAATATTTGTTGCCATGGCACTGGCAAGGCGCTCGCATTGCCGATCTAGGGTTGCCACCCATCGTTTTGCCCCGAATGCATGTCCTGAGCTAACAAGTTGCTTGTATAGATTATGAACACCTCTATCATCCACCTCTACATGTTCAACCCATGTAACCTACGGTATGAAGAAATTCGATTACTAACGTAGCAAAAACAAATCATTGCTTATGGAAATGGTGCAGCTTAACTAAAGTAGAGTATAACAACTTCCAACAATAATGAAGTGTTCACCTTGGAGTATCCATTGAGCATTTCTTGAATCAAACATCCAGATGGCCTCCTTCGACACCTAGCTCCCGGACTAGGGCGTAAATTGTCCAATGAAACATCAACCACTGCCCAAGTACCATCGGCATGTTGTTTACAGTACCTCACAAAGTAACTTTCTCGGGTAGGAACAAGTGGAGTTGGAAGTTGAAATTCAGCCGTCATCTGGATAGAACTCAAACAATTAGTTATATATTCTTGGAGAGAATGATATCATATATGACCTTCACATATTTAGTTTCATGATTCTGAACTCCACACCTAAAATGTCAGGGAAGTGAAATAAATATATCGACTATATTTTAAATCAAGTATCGGGTTATATCCGCCGTTAATCAAGTTAGCGAAGGTGTTGCTATTTGGAAGATAATTGAAGAAAATTTACGTATATTACCACTTGCAAGGCACCATTATAGTTCCCTGCAACTCCTGTTGATAACACTTCCAAAGTCAAAGCTCTTGAGACTATGCCGGAAAACAATGTAGACCACTGATTCTGAAAGCCAAGACATTATCAAAAATTAATATTGAATCAAAATGTATTTATATTCTTAAATGTTGTATACTTTGCAAAATAATTAAAGGAACCTCACCACATCCATGAGATACTCAACAAGGTTGATGTGGTTCATGATAACAACAGCAGACTCTCTTGAAGCCTCACATTTAAAACCAGTAGGTTTAGGCCCAATACCACGAGGAAATATCCTTACGTATTCATCTTCATCTAATACTGCATTTGTTCCATCAAGGCTGCCCATCCATAAGGGTTCATCCATTTGGGCCATTCTAACTAGCTCCTCCATGGCTGCAACTGCAAGCTCAATTATCATGGGCTTATCAGCCTCAGTAGGAGCAGTTATCAACCTAAGTAGGTCTCCAGCTCCATAAATCTCCCCTCCAATGCCTGGCTGTCCACCAAAATTCCCAACACCAAGGTCAAGTGGACGTGGAGGCATCGGAGCCGATATAAGTGGATAGTTCACCACAGGCTTGCCAACATACTTAGCAGCGATTGCTGAAATACGGTCAATCTGCGAACAAAAGGAAACAGATTAAATTTTGAAGATATGATCAGGATTTGTTACAAAATCCAACGACAAGATAAACCTAATAAATGGACCTCTTCTCTTAATCTGGCATTTTCCAGTCTCAAATGATGTTCATCAAAGGACATTTCTCCAATGGCAGTAGGCCCTCCACAATTAGGACACGAGGCATTGCTAAGAGCTTCTCTGTACCGCATGTTGTCAGCCCTAAGCTTTTCATTCTCATTTCGAAGCTGTGTGTTTTCATGGCGCTCATGCTGGGTCTGTAATGAAAAAGAATTCAGCTCAACATTTAATTATTAGGAGGTTTGAGAAATATCCGAACCCCCCTAAAGAAAACTTTCCAAGAGGAGACCAAGATATTGTAACCGCCCCTTGATGTAATTAAGATAGCCCCACAAAAAAAAAAAAAAAACAGAAGGCAATTTGTGGTATTTTATTTTATGGTATAAATTAGTAAATTCTAGGCTAAGGTTATGCACAAACGTTATACCTTCATTTGGGTGCGCTTATTTTGGAACCAAAATTTGACTTGCAATGGCTCTAACCCTAATTCTCGGCTTAACTCCTTCCTTTGCTTGTCATCTGGGTGTGGACACTCTTTGAAGAAACTAAGACCAAAAACGAAGAAGAGTTCATTACAAGTTATATTTGTCAACAAAGGCAATAGAACATTACCATATAAAGAAGTATATAATTTGATTAAGGTGGGGCTTACGCTTCCATTTCTTGGATCTGATGCTGAGTGTGGCGATGATAACGCTTCTTTTTGGGGCGTGGATCTTGATCATCACCGGATGCACCATCTTGGTTCTCACTGCCTGATTTAGTGTTGGTACTATCAAATTCATCATCTCTGATCCGAGCCATGTCGCCTTCAGGTGTGTTTTGTGTCATGTCTAGACGGTGAAGCTGACCTTCCATCATGTTTGGCTGGAACATTATCTACAGATCTTTAAGATTCCTGAAGCTTATTGTTTTTCAATCTAACAACATAATGGAAATTAATTTCCACACACAGAAAGCTAATGTTCTAATGCCAACATATAGCTACATATATGTATGAGAGAGAGGTGCTAAAAGGATATTTTATAATATTCAAAAGTCAAGGACTTGTGGGGAAACCACGTTTGAAAACTGCTTAAAAGTAGAAAATTGTTAGATCCTGTAGAGGACAAGAAGGCCCATGTCAAAATAATAGATTCTCAAGTCCCTCTCTCTCCCTCTGTGTCCGTGTGAAGAAAAGAGCAAAGCCCTTTACGCGTTTTGCAAGTATCGAGAAGGATTTTGCTTAAAGAAAACAAATTTGTCCTTCTAAAAGCCAAATAACAAACATAATACACCTTTTTAACTCCTGAACAGTAGCAGAAGAAGAAGAAGAAGAGATCTGATGTGTTGAAAAATGTTAAGGGGGTGTAAGGAAATTAGTATGGGGTCGTTAAGAAATGAAGAATCATGTATAATAACCAAACAAATATTTAAGAAAAGTGGATCATAAAGCTTAAAAGGCACAAATAGCAGAGAGGAAGGACATGGAAAAGAACTCATGTGCAGACCTGACCAAGAGCAAGTCCTGAAGACGATCCAAACCCACCAGCATTTCCATTAACCCCAATCATAGATGGCATGTTTCTTGCCGGAATCATCATTCCCGCTGGCATATTCACAATCCACAAAGCCTAATGAAGTTGTATATACTATGTATAAATATGTAAATGTGTGTGTGTCTTATAGATAGCTTAACTCCCTCTCCTTTCTTACTCTACTACTTATATATGTTCTTGGATCAGAGGGAATGGATTTTTTTTCACGGATTTTCTATCAGAGTTTAGAAAAACAGACAGGGCTGACTATGGTTCTCTTTTACCGTAGAAATGGGTTTCTGTCTCTCCACGTTTATCTGGTTCTTACGTACATATATGTAAGAGAGAGAGAGTATATAAGAAGTTTAAGTTAACAATTTTTGACAGATAAAAATCTGACTAAACACAAAAATCCAAACATAAATCCCACATAACGCCCAACTAAGATCACGGAGAATCCAAATTTGCCTTCCCAGTTTCCTTTCCTTCTTTAGCTCTATCTGTTCCATGGAAAAAAAAAAAACCAGAATGAGAGAACTACATGCAAGAGAGAGATATACGTTAAAATGGGTGGTTTTGCAAACCCACTGATTCTTTAAAAGTGAAAAATACAGAGAAGATTGTGACACTCTCCTGAGAAAACCTACCAATACAAGAAATTTACTTGCCAAAAGAATAAAAATGAAAGTCTTGACTGAGAAGATTTTTCTTTTCTGTTTTTTTTTTTTGGATCTGGTTTTGAGGTTATCTTGTGGAAAAGAGAGCAGTATTTGGGTCTGCTTTTGTGGTTTCTCAGTAGATTTTGGTAAGAACTTCTATGGTAAGAAGTAGGTGTGTGGGATATGGAGATAGAGTCAAGGCAAGAAAAAGACTGGGAAAAAAATTAAAAAAAAAAGTAGAAAGCAAGAAGAAGATGAAGAATCAAAGGGACCTGGGAAGCGAAGAAAGCAATGGAAGCGAAGAGAAAGAGAAAATTGTGGCAGCAAGGAGTTATTGCAGAGCGTATTGAGAGGGTGCAATAGCATTTAATGGTGGAGAGGTGTAATTGCCATGGAAAGAGAAAGAGCTCGTTTGGTTTTTTTAATTCCCCCCCTAGTAGAGTGTATGGTGAAACGAATGACGGCTACCAAAATTTCTCTACATATATATATTTTCCTTGTATAATTGTTTACTCTCTATAACTAAAATATAATTCAATTTTAGACTTAGGAGCTATAGTCTCTTTCATTTTGCAGCAGATAATGAATGGGGCAACACGCTTTTCCAACTACCCCGCTGGGAGGCTGAAGATCATCACTATCTTGATCATTGCATGTAAAAAACTGTAACCTGCGTACAAAAATAACATATTATCTTAATCTTTATTTATGAGATATTCTGTTGTTAAGTTTCTCAAGTTTATTCAGCCGTCTTTCACGATCATATGCCAAATTTCTGTGTAAAAAAAGGATTCCTTTTGTAATTAATTTCCTTGACGAGAGGAAATAAACAACAATTCGAAAGAGTAGCATGACAGGCGGGTAGTCGTCATGGAAAGTAAGGGAATTTATGATATTATTATTGATTTGATTATGAGTTGATATATAAGTTTCTAGCTTGATAAATATGGTTTGGAGTGTGTAGGGAAACAGTTTTATTGATGAATTAATTAAATTTATTATTTATCTAAAGAAAGAAATTTGTAGCAAATTTAAATAGTTCGTTTGTTTCAATCAAATCATGATTGAAGGTTAGTGAATTGTATTTTGTGGTATTAAGGTTGTGAATTTGGTGATTTTATGTTTATTATTATTATTATTATTATTGTCGTCGTCTTTATGATAAATGTTGTCCGAATTGTTATATTGTTGGGATTTATTTTTCATGGGAGAATTAATTAAATTTAGTGTTCATCTACTATTATTCTATAGCAAAAAATTTATTACTAATCAAAGTGTTAATAAGTTAATTTCTTTTTCAAAAGAATTACTGATGAAGTTATATTAGCTTTCAGTTTATTAATTGTCGTTGTAAATAATTGTTGTTGTATTATGATTTTAGAGATTCATTAAGTAAATTAAATATTCAAAAGATTATAATTTAATTACAATGTTTTGTCCTTAAAATAATTGCCACAAATCTCATGTAAGAACCTTAACTAACTAAAATATTTTTGTATCTATCTAACCCCAAGATCCACATATCTAATTCTCATTTAATAGTTTAGATCCATTAGGTCTTTTTTATAGGTAAATATTTTATTTTAGAGTTTTAAAAATATAAAATATTTAATAGATTTTATATAGAAGTTTTTTTTTACTCTTACACGATTATAAATCTATAATATATATGACGTTTACAGTATCTATATTGTATTATATATACAATTAAATTTAAGAATATGTGTGTGTATAAATTTATTTTTTCTTTTAAAAAAACCAATCATATTAGGGAAACAATATCTGCAAAGAGAGAAAATATCTCTGGTCCAAATGTTTGCCAAAACAGTAGTTGCAATTTAAAGGAAAAAATCATTATATACTATACATATGTAATTTATGTAGTACAATATAGTTGTACGTACCACGTAAATATTAATAATGGATTTGTAATGTCTTTGCAATGATTTTTATTTATTTATATATGTGATGAATTTTCTACATCAATCACAAAACTGAATAGATGCCATAATTTAATTACTCCATTAATGTTTTTTAAGCAATCAACAACAAACGTGATCTATTGTAAATTAATGTTTTTCTTATAGTAAATATGATTAACGTGTGTGTGTGTGTGTTAATTCTCTATTAACAAAAAATGTATTCATACACATGTGGCAATTACCTTTTTTATGGAAAGCCAATTATTTAAAATTCAGAAACCCTATATTTTATATTTTATCATTTATGGATTTACATTCAATTTGTATGAAGAATGTCATAACTCATTTTTGGGTTATTCCCCAATTCATATTTTTTCTCTCTTCAAAAAAATAAAATACAAAAAATATTATCAAAAAATATAACAGTGAAAAAAGGATGTCAGAATGCTCAGAAAATGGTTAAAAAGTGGTTGAGAAGGTTTAAAACTACAAAAATTAAAATTTGACGATATATCGTTGACAGATGAGAGCCCTGTTGATGAAGAAAATTTAATTTGAGAAAGAAAAGTCCAAAATCAGATGTTTATGTACTCAATTAAATTTTATTGAAGGTTTAATTGAATTTATGGAGGGTTTGATTACAAGAAAAATTGATTTTGAAGTCAATTTAGGCTTTAATTGGAAGAAATTAAAGTTCTGGGGTCAAATTATAATTTTTTAGAGTTAATTTGATCAAATCAGGGGCTTAATTACATAAATATTGAAGTTTGATGGCCAATTAAGGAATTAATTGAAGAAATCTGAAACCAAGGACCAAACTGGAAAAGGTGCGTAAATAGAGGGGCTGTAATTAAACCGTATTAGGGGCCAAATTGAAGAAATTAGAAGTTTATTACTCAATTGAGGGTCAAATTGCACAAATTTGAGACCAAGGATCGATTTGGAAAAAGCGGCCAACTTCAAGGCTGACAATTGAATTTAACAGGGATGCGATTGAATTGATTTTTAAAATCAAAATTGCAATTGAGGACTCGATTGAACAAATCACAAATTGAGGACTGATTTGTACTTTAACATAAGTTTGGCGCTGTTTTCATTTAAATGAAACGGCGCGTTTTGCCCAAAACAGCGTCGTTTCATTCACTGTAAAAAAAAAAAGGGAAGCCCGAAACGGTGCTGTTTTGAACGGCACTGTGGGTCTTCTTCTTCCCCTAGAAGCGCGAAGCAGGGGAAGAAGAAGATTTTTCTTCCTCTGTTTTCCACCGCCTTCCCCTTCAAAAAGACGCCCACTCCCTTTCAAAAAGACGCCAACCAAGGACCCCTACTTGCCCAAACTTTTCACGTGTTGGAGGGGCGGTGGAGGGGCGGCAGCACAGTGACCGCCCCGGTCCCTTCCTCCCCTGTTTTTGCCTATAAAAACAAGGGAATGGAGAGCAAAAAACAAAGGGGGCACAAGGAAAATATTGGCCAAAATTGCAAAAACAAACAAAAAATTTATTTTATTTGTCTTTTAGTATCCGGGGTACGGCATTACACGTAATGCGTATTTCGGATAGTAAATTCTTTTTTTGGGACGCAAAAACGGTTAGGTTTTTACCCCATTAAGATAAGAACCTCCTTATTAAGGAGGGCTTTTCTTGAACCATAGACAGACCAATAATTAGAAAATGTAATAAGACTATATTTTTTTATCAGAACACAAAACAATGCAGCTTACCTTAGGTAGGGCGTAGTTGTGGTGCTAATATTTTTCCTTTACGCAACTAGTCTCCGTACCTTATCTCTGAGACCAGTTAGGATTCTTAGTGACCAGAATACTAGGTGGCGACTCCCATTTAAATTTTTCACTGATAAGAGACAAGAATTTCTTGTCTCTCCACATTTACCAAATAAACAATTCCATTTTACCTGAGATGGTGGATGATTATCGCGACGCCGCACACATGCGACAGAATGGCGACTGGGGATCTTGTGGACTAAGCATTGTTTTTGTCTGATTATTGTGTTTTATTGTTTGGTTTGTGTCATTGTTAATATGTATCTCCTCATTTTCTCATACGCTTTCATTTTGTACATATTTGTTCATACATTATAAAATTGCTTCATGCATCATTCGCATTTTGTACGAGTTACTTTGAAAACTCTAAGTTAAGTGGGGACTAGCAGCTTACCTTACGATTTTTAGTCAAGGTTTAAGTTTGTGTAAACCCTAACTCTTCGTTGAGTGCTTAGACTGGTAATGATTGGTCCATATGCCATCTCATTACCTATTGAGCCCCTATATTGCCTTCATGAGGGTGATCACTGGGACAGCAAGAGACCCTTTTAGAGACTGAATAGCCAACCTACCCTTGTCATGCATAAAAGAATTAGAACTTGCCTTTAGGGTTTATGCGCGTTGTTTTGCATCAAAACAAGTCTTTCCTGAAGCATCTTGAAATCAAGACTTGCGGGTGACACAGTGGTCGTTACTCGGAAAATTTCCATTGTAGAGTTTGGGCAAGAATCAAGATTTTTGTTTCATCATACAAGAGTCACGACCATATGTCACCCCTCAAAGGGTGAGTTCATCATATAAAAGATACTCATACATTTGCATCATCCATACACATACATCAATTCATTGTAAATAACATGCATACATACAGCATATTGAAATATAGGCCCCCTACAAGTTTACAACACCCAACTTAAAGCGAGAAGCATGGAAGATAAAGAGCGTGCTCACCATAACGTTTATTTTCAAGAAGAGTTGGAGTCTATGAAGACAAACGTTGCTCGCCTCTCGCTTACTCGAGCAAATACTGGGAAATAGCTATGGTGAAGTTCCTTCCAATTGACCTATCATCTTTGTTCAAACCCCAACAACGACTCATCCCGAAGAAATTGGGGCCAAACATGGTCGAAAGCCTCAACAACAATCCATCATTTCTACAAAAGCTTTTGTGGGAAGGCTGACCGAAGGGGAATTGCACCACAGTTGCAGAATGGAGCATGTTCTTATTCTGTCCAAAAATAACTACCTCTGGTTGATCATGCTTTCAAAGCTTCTTGATTTTTTTGTTTCAACCTGTTTCAGTCTTGTTGATAAGCTCATAATGTCACAAGACTTTTCTTTGTTAAATAAGATCATGTACTTTCCTGTATTCATATCACACTATTTTTTGTTGTTATTACGTGTAAATAACATTTTGAGCACAACTTTTGCTCACAAAACTACAACTCGAACAATCCTTCGGTGTTTTCCTTTCTTCCTAAACCATACATAATCTCATATGTTCTCAAGAATTTTTAGGAATTCAAAGTTTAGTACAAAAAACAAAAATCATATTGATGTTTGTCCAAAACAAACGAATTCTGAAAATTCAAGTGATTCCTTAGAAGGGTAATCATACACCTATAAAACTTGAAAGAAAAAAGACAAAACAAAAACAAAAACAAAACAAAAAACAAAAAAAAAAACCCTATGAGGTGACTCAAAAGTTGAGTTTTATTTGAGTGAATAAATCATTTTGCATACTCGCATGAAATCAAGGCTTACCGCTCCTAAATGCATGCATTTGAGATGAGGAAATGTCATCTTTGATAATCCTTTTACAAGGCTGAAATACATCCATTGCAGTCCCATTTTGAACCTGGTAATGTTTTTTGGAAATAATCTTGAATAGGATCACACCCCACCCTAGGGGGCAAGTGCCAAAAAACAACTGAGCTAATTATACTCAACCAAACAAAAATAAAGAAAACAAATAAAGAGCCCAAACCCGACATTGTGGGGGCATGACAGACCATTTTGGAAAGAAATCCAAAAGAAAAAGGTTAGGCAATAAGCATAAGTAATCCTTAGTCTTAAAATCCCTTAAACACCTTTCGAGCCTGCAAAATATCCTTTTCTTCATAACCAATAGCCAAAGCCTACATTACGTACCTAATCAAGCCATTTCCGATCAAAGGCAAGCAATCTGGATCGGTAGGCAGTGCTTTTTCATGTGAATCAAATCATTATTCATGCAATTAAAATAAATGCTTTGAACCGATTCGGTTCTCAATAACCCTCAAATTAAAATTTAAACTTTTTTTGTGACCAACCAGATGTCACTTCATCTTTAACCCAAAAGCAAGACAAAAAGCTTTCATCACTTCAAGAACCTCTTCATAGGAATCACTTGAATTTCTTCAGAACGAGTTTGTTTTGAATCGAGATCAAAATGATTTCTATGTCTGGAATAGCTTTGAAATTCCAAAAATTCTGCATGAAAAAAACTCATTGTCAAACCTTCCTTCACATAGCCTCATCTCCAAACCTGAATTGAACATTTGGGGGGCATGATCAAGTTGGAGGGTAATCAAACCTTGAGATAAAGGTTGCAGGACAAAGAAGTATGATGGCATCAAAACCCTTTCAGATGTCCAGCTCACATGATGTGACTTGATTAAGCAAGAACGAAAAAGCCATTGAAGTTTACATGCATATCAAACAAAAATTTTATTTTGTTTGTCTTTTAGTATCCGGGGTACGGCATTACACGTAATGCATATTTTGGATAGTAAATTCTTTTTTTCGGACACTATAAAACGGTTAGGTTTAGGTTTTTACCCCATTAAGATAAAACTCCTTATTAAGGAGGGTTTTTCTTGAATCATAGACAGATCAACAATTAGAAAATACAATAAGACTATAGTTTTTTATCAAACAACAAAACAATGTAGCTTCATTAGGTAGGGTGTAGTTGGGGTGCTAATACCTTCCCTTTACGTAACCAGTCTCCGTACCCGATCTCTGAGACCAGTTAGGATTTCTAGTGACCAGAATACTAGGTGGCGACTCCCATTCAAATTTTCCACTGATAAGAGACAAGAATTCCTTGTCTCTCCACATTTGCCAGATAAACAATTCCATTTTACCTGAGATGGTGGATGATCGTCGCAACGCCGCACACGTGCGACAAAGAATTAATTTGAAAAGTTTATATATAAATCTTTTTTTCTTAATAAAAATAACATTATTTCTCAAACTCTATGAGATTTTAATCCTGAATCTTACTTATATGCTCATACCATCTAAACCAAGTTTAGACGATTTCCTTCCTCAAATGAAAAGGTTATAGATTGTCATCTATAAATACCAAGTGAAGATAAGGAATAATATCCAAGTTAAATATATTTACATTACTATAATTGTATCTAGTGGAGGTTTTCAAAGACTAAGTTCCTATCTAGATGATATAAAAAAACACACCGCCCTGATGATTAAATGTATTTAGAAAAAAAAATTATTACTTTTTTACTTAAAGATTTGATCAAGAAATTGAGCAAACCTCTTGGTCAGCAAGCCAACCCTTTAAGATTATTGAAGTATTTTTATAAAAATAAAAAATACATTATTTATAGCATCACCCTCCCTCAAACAACTCATGGAAATGGTTTCCATGCATGTTGTTAAACAATCCAAATTAACAAAGAGAAATACAAAAATAAAAGAGAAGGAGGCTAGGGTTTCATTGATATTGCATGAACATTTTATTCTGAAGAAAAATTATGTTAACCTAAATATAAAGAGATTATATATAGGCTAAAAAAATATTATTCTACCCTTAATAAAAAAAAACAAAATAAAATATATTTCTTAACATCTCCCCTCAAACTCACGATGCGACAGCTACAAGCATCGAGAGTTTGCCAACTAGAAAACAAAAACAGGAAATAGAATGAGACTTGGTAAAAAAATCTACAATCTATAAAGAAAAAGAAACAAAAGGCAAAGTAATGGTGTCATGCTTGAGATGATGATGAATAAGATGGAAATCGATCTCAATGTGTGTAGTTCATTCATAAGAAATTAAGTTGTGAGCAATGAATAGAATTATGGTTGTCACAATACATGGGAGTAAAATGAGAAAGGGAGACTCTCATATCTACAAGTAACCAATGTAACCAAACAATCTCTTTGATAGTCGATGTCATAGCACGATATTCTACTTCGATTGAAGATTGAGAAACAATAGATTGTTTCTTGCTCTTCCAATAAATAATAAAATCACCTAAAAAGATATGGAAACCAGTAACAGACTTGTGATATGTGGGATCACTACCATAATCAACATCAGAGTATGCACGAAGCTCCAAAAAAGAGGTGGATGGAAGTAAAAGACTCTAAAAGACTGTACCTGAAGATATCGTATAATACGAAGAACAGCTACCCAATGAACAATAGTAGAAGAAGCAACAAACTGACTAACAACATATGCAATATCTGGACGAGTAATAGTGAGATATACCAAACTCTCAACAATAGTACAGTATAAAGTAGGATCTGACTAAGGTAAACCATCAGAAGAAGAATACCTTATGTTAATCTTAATGAGAGTATCTACAATCTTATTATCAGTAAGTCTAGGGCGCTCAAAAATATCTACAATATATTTTAACTGAGAAAGAAGGTAACATTTGGGTGAGCAGGCTACCTCAATACCTAGAAAATATCATAGATAACCAAAATCCTTCATTTCAAACTATCTAGCTAATTTTGTCTTCAAAACTGAAATATCATCAATGTCATCAATATATAAAGATAGAATGATACGACTTGCATCAGTGCACTTAACAAAAAATGTAGAATCATTACTACTAGAAACAAATCTAAAAGAAGAGATCACAACGGAAAATTTCTCAAACCAAGTACGAGGTGCTTGTTTGAGACCATATAACGCTCTCTTAAGCTTACAAACATACTCAGAGTCATGTGAAACCCTAGAAAATGGTGCCATATAAGCTTCTTCTTAAAGATCTCCATTCAAGAAGGTATTTTTAACATCAAGTTGAGAGATATACCACTGACGAACTGAAATTAATATAATAAGAGTATGAATAGTAGTCATTTTTGCAACAGGGGCAAATGTCTCCTCACAATCTATATCATACTATAAAGAGTATCTTTTTGCAACCAACCTAGCTTTATATCGCTCAATAAACCTATCAGAATTAATCTTGATCTTATAAACCCAACACCAACCAACAACACTTTTACCAGGAGGTAGAGGAACTAAATCTCAAGTATCTATCTTATGCAAAGCAGAAAGTTCCTCATCCATAGCTTGCTGTCAAAAATGATCAAGAATTGCCTCTTTATAGGAATAAAGCTCAGAGAGATAGTGAATAGAAGCTAAAAATGAAGTAAATGATGAAGAATAACAAGAATAAGAAAAATCTTGTAACTTTGTAGACGTACAAATATGTATGGATTGACGTAGAGGTGGATCCACAATCTCAAACAAATCTTGAGGGACCGTAAAAGAAATGAAGCTTCAGGTGTGTCCGAGAATAAAGTATTAGTACCTGCAGAATGATCAATATGAATTAGTCGAACATGAGGAGGAGTATTTGAGGTACTAGGAACCTGAGATGATAAACTACCAAAATCCTCAGAAAACGGTCTATATGAATATCATATATAGTCAAGCTATGAGTAGTGGATGAAATAGAAAAGAAAGGTATATGCTCGTTAAAAACAACATGACAAAACATAAAGTTTCTGAGATATTAGATCAAAAAAACGATACCTCTTTTTACCTTCATCATAACCAAGAAAGACACAACTAGCAGATTAAGAGGACAACTTATTGTGTTCTACATAAGGATAAAGAACGAATCAATACAACCAAAAACTCTAAAGGATGAATAATCAGGGCATACCCATACAACTTTTTGAAAAGAGAAAAACATAAAATATAAAAAGATGGAATTGTATTAATGAAACTTACAACAGTAAGAACAGCTCCTCTCCAAAACTGACTAAGAACAAAAGCAAATAACAAGAGAGAATGAGCAATTTCTACAATGTGCCTATGTTTTTTTTCAGCAACTCTATTTTTCTTAGGAGTATCTGTACATGAAGTTTGGTGAACGGTCTCATCTAAGGCAAGCAACTCATAAAATTTATTAGCAGTGTATTTCTCTTCTAAATCACACCTAAAACATTTGATAACAGTAGAATATTTAGTTTTGACAAAAGCTCAAAAGGTTGTATATATCTCAAAGAATTCAGAATGATGTTTCATTAAATAAACCCAACTATAACTAGTGATCATCAATAAATGAAACATAATATCAAGATCCTTCTTTTATGGTAATAGGATAAAGTCCTCATATATCAGAATGAATCAAATCAAATGGGAAAGAAGAAACATAAATACTTCGAGTAAAAGGTAAAGCAGAAAATTTTGCTAGTTTACATCCATTACAATAAAAAAATATCAAAAGTTTGTAAATTTTCTAAAGCACCTGTGGATGCCAAAAATCTCGAACGAGAAGACAAAATATGACCTAGACGAGAATGTCATAAATAAAAACTAGAAAAGGATGGAATCAAATGAAAAGAAGACAAATCAACACTAGTAGTAGTAGTAGTAGCAGCAGCAACAACAACAATAACAACTAGCGCTTTTAACTCATCCAAAATATATAGTCCCTTCTCCCTACAGCTTGTCCCAATCAGCTTTTGAGATTGCAGATCCTGAATACAACAAAAGGAAAAGGAAAAAATGGCTAAATAATCACATAACTGACCAACAAAAATAATATTCAATCTAAGTTTTGGAATAAGACAAATATTAGAGAGAGACAAGTGAGGTATGACAATAGAACCAACACCTATTAAGGGCATAGAAATGTCATCAGCAGTCATAACAAGAATAGAAGGCGAATGGGATATAGAAGTAAAAGATGAAGAATCTAGAGACATAATATGGAGCACTAAAATCTAAGACTTATTCAAAATGTGATATACATGAGCATTTATGAGGCAACTGACCTACAAAAAAAGAAACGGACATTGCTTGTGGCTATAAGAAGAGAAATTTCTAAAATTACTCAACCAGAGTACTAGGATCGATGATAGGACTTGATAAAACTACTACTGCAGTATTGTAGTATGGTGATTTATAACCCTGAGGTGGTTTATGAGCATTAGATTATGACTAGCTACTAAGCTTCTAAGCTTGATTCTTGTATGATGAATCGTGTTTACACTAAGTCTTCAAATGACCTTTCTGTTTATAAAAACTGCACTCGTTGAAGGCATCCTTTGTGTAAGGCTTATTCTGATTATTAGAGAATGATTTAGAGAGTACTGTTAGTATAGAAGGATTAGAAGCAAGAAGAATTCTTTTTTCAGAATAAGACTGAAGATTTTCTTCAACCAATAACTCACTGACAACAGAGTTAACAGAAGGCAGTGGAGAACAATGCAAAATTAAACCTTTAATTCCTTCAAAATCACTGTGAAGTGTTGTTAAAAATTTGTACCAATCATTGTTGCTCTCTATGAGCAATATAGGCACCACATGCCTTTAATTCTACTAATTCTATAAGAGTCAATTGATCCCAAAGATCTGTCATAGTAGAATAAAACTCCTGAATACTCATAATTTTTTGGTGAAGAGCTCGTATGTCATTTTCTAATTAATTCTGCTTTGTAAAATTGGATTGTGTGAATAACCTTTATAGATGATCCCAAACTTCCTTTGTTGTCTCATACTTCGCCAACTAAGTATCTATGGAATGCTAAACAGAATTGTTAATCCAGGTAATAATCTTCGCATTGTTTGCTTTCCATGCATCTATCAAAGCAGCATAACCCTCATCAGTATTCCTAGTTATCACATAATTTCCACTAACATATCCCCCACATCTTTTTACTTATAAGGAAATTTCTCATTACATAACTCCAACATGAATACTTCTTTCCATCCAACTACACACTCACAGACTGAATCGAAACATCTCTCTTTCAGTAGCCCTAATCAATAAATAAAGAAAACCATAATGCAAGAGAAAAGAAAAAAGAAATATCAAATTGTAGAAGCTGAACAAATATCTTCTCGAAGTTATACGATCACTCTAAAAAATTGCAAAAACAAAACATAAATACAAAATTATAGAAACTGAAGGGAAGACGAAATACCAAATTAAAAAACTAAAAGGAAGACGAAATATCATAGATTATATATAGATTAAAATAAAAATATTATTCTACCCTTAATAAATAAAACAAGATAAAATATATTTCTTAACACATGTAACTTAGTAAAAGTTTTTATAATGCACAAGGCACCATGTCCAATTGTCATTAGCAAGTACTTAGGTAGTTAAAAAGTTTTAGAGATTAAGAAATTAATATTTTCTCCATCTATCTATCTATTTATTTGTAGATAGATAGAGAGATAGATGGATGGATGGATGGATAGAATCGATAACGTCTTATATCATTAAAAGAGCTAAAAAAAATTGTTAAAAAAGAATCACACGCATAAAACGAATTGAAATTTCATGTCAAGTGCAGGTTAGTCTGTTAATTAGTAAAGTGATATGATTTTCTTCGAGTGATCTAAAATCGATAACACTCACCATTTGGATGGGAGATATAAATAAGAAAAACAAAATTCACCTGCAAGTTTATACAAACCAAGTCAATTATATTACAAGAATTTATCTCATTGACTAATTATATCGAATTGTTTGATGGAAAAAAAAAAAAAAAACAACTTCATTCTTTGGCAAAGCATAATGAAGGATGTGTTAACATCTCAAGGACTTGATATTAATGCTCTTGAAGATGCTAAACTTGAACACAACTTAGAAGAAAGCAACGAGTAAGATTTGATTGGCTTTGGCTCTAGAGAATAAGTATAATGTCCTAAGTGAGTTGACACCTAGAGCCATATGGGAAAAGTTCGAGAGTATTTATATATGTTTCCAATTCATTTACTAATCATCTGCTTTTAAAATTGGATTTGTACTGCTTTATGAAGGGTGAAGGAATGAGCATGCTGAAAGAACAACTTTATGTTTGAATTATGTGGCTGTAGTTTTACTAGAGAATGGTCATGGGTTTTTTAGAACAAAAAATAATGTTGGTGGTTCTTTTTTAAAACAAAATCATGATTATCATGGTAAGGATATGAAACGAAGAGGTAGATTTGATAAAAATAACATTAGATCAAATTCTAGACCTTGAGAGGATTGCAATAATAAATAATCCTTTATAGTATCATAGAAAAGGCCATATTTAGTATCATTGCGAGAAGATGAAAGTCAACTCAGAAGAGTTGAAGCAAACTTGCAAGAAGTCTAGGGATGAAGCGATTGCCATGGTAGATGAGAGAAACGATGATTATGATGTTCTCATGGTTCATAAGAGCAAGGAAGTTTTGAAAATTCATAGTTTTGAATCCATTTGAGCCCCCCGACAAATATAGATAAACAAAGAATATTATGCCCCGGTTTGGTTTTTCTCTCGTCAATACATCGACCATCCAACCATATGTTTAACCTTTAACTTAAATCCTCCATACTTTTTTGTCTCCTGTAAAATTCTTTTTCATTATTTAAAAGTTTTTTTTTCCCTGTATTAGCTTAAATACGGTTGAATCAATATTAATGATAGGTGCTATGCTTAAGGGGAAAACTGAGTGTAATGTTTGCACAATCTATTAGATACCATGGAAAAGTTACTGCAATTTGCAATTTATACGTGAAATATATGAATATTGTATCTCTAAACAGCTTGACGCAATGATATTCAATGTCTCCTGTCAATAGGTAACGAAGAATTTAGTGTCTCAACTAATACAATTTCTCTTATCAAATTTCTTTATTTTTATTTTTAAATTATTTATAACATTTATGATAAACAAACATGTGATTACTACTAGAAAATTATAAAATAATCATGAAATTACCGACAGAATAGTTTGTATCGATAGAATCGATAAACAAACATGTAAAATGAATAAACAATTTTTTCATCACGGGATATTTCACGGTGTAATTTATTTTTTTGTGGTATATTTTTATTGTTGAACCCGTTATTT
>Ga0307510_10002487_pt1 | contig 20988 bp, 33 predicted proteins | sample 12_EM_MG_FD_207224 | JGI IMG/M metagenome (GOLD analysis project Ga0307510, IMG submission 207224) | Populus trichocarpa ectomycorrhiza microbial communities from riparian zone in the Pacific Northwest, United States - 12_EM | ecosystem: Host-associated > Plants > Roots > Unclassified | place... | reverse complement strand
CCTCCTCCCGCTTCTTGGTACGGCACTCCTGTATCCAGTGTCCTTCTTTCCCGCAGTGGTTGCATTTGCCCTTTTTGCGACAGTTTGCAAAGTTGCTATTGTTGCCGCACTTAAAGGTGGTGGTGGCAAGGGCCTCATCTGTCTGGGCCCCCTTCTTGCCCTTGCCTTGCCCTAGGGACTGATCCTTGAGCACATGGCAGGTCTTTACACAGTTGGCCTCTTCGCAGACCAAGTCAATGACATCCGACATGTTGATGGGCTTGCCAGTATATTTCACTGCAAGCCGGAGCGTTGACAGTGTCTGTGCAGCATGGGCAGCAAGGACATCCAGGAGACCTTTCAGGATGGTCCGCTTGTACTTGATGTCGGTAACACCAATGTTTGCTGCCTTAAGCTTGTGGCGCTTCATCCTCAGGCTGGTGAGGTATTCTCAGACATTGCCCCCTCTTGGGCAGCGCATATCAAGAAAAGCTTGATGCAAATCCACCTGGTTGTACATGCTCTTTGCAGTGAAGAGGGCAGTGATGGCAGTCCATTGCTCTACCACTGAGGGGAATGCTTCCATGTCCATTGCAGTTTTGATGGGAAGACATTGCCCAAGGAGGCATTGAGCAATGACATCCTTGTGGTCCCAGCATTTGTGCTCCCCCTTCTCAACGTTGGTGATATTGTTCAAGTCCTTGGGGATGGGACGCATTTCGGAGCCATCGAAATAGTCCCAATGGCTGGCAAGTATCATTGCTCTTCAGAAGCAGAAAGAAAACGTCACCCAGTTTCCACCTTCAGAATCAAGGTGTGGAACATCAGCAGATATTCTGATTGGTGGGACAGAAGAGATGGCTGGTGTGGATGTGGGAGCTGGAGAGGACATTTTCTTGGTGGAAGCTTTGGGTGCAGAGGGAAGGGCAGGGGGCAATGCAGAAGATGATAAAGATGAAGAAACAAGTGGGTTGGTTGTAGCACATGGGCCAGGGCCCATAACCTGTTGTTAATGTGCTTGTTAGAAGTGAGTGGGTGCATGAAACGCCTGTGGTTATTGTGGCCTAGCAAGGTCACAAACTAACTCAGTATGCATGTGGATGGGGCATCAACTATGTATTTACCTAGCAAGGTCACAAACTAACTAGGGGAAATGAGTTAAGGAAATAACAAGTGTAACAGGCATTAAGCTTACCTCAGTATGCACGCAGATGGGGCATCAACTGAGGTGGCAACAATATGGGATGCCATGTATATGAATGAATGAGTGGGGCTTGTAACTGTAAGGTACCAAATACGAAAGGGGCAGTAAACAGATGCAAATATATGGAACATATCATAACTGAGACTAGTGTGCTGCACGCAGTCAGTTGGGTCTGTAATTAAAGGAATAGGCTTGAGGCCCCAAGGCCCCGAGTTCTGCTTCCACAACACCATCATCTAATGGCCAACATTTATGATCAAGTCTTGTAAGCTGACAACTATTCAGTATTAATGGTATGATAACAAATTTGTACAGCTCAAAGCACATGCAGCAGGCCTCTACAGTAACAAACAATGCAATGGTGTTGCTCAACCTCACTGTGATGGAAGTCTAAACATATTTCAGATTCTCAATACCTCTGAAGTTTCTTTGCATATACTTCTTCTATACCCATTTGATAAACAGGTCCTTGATAGCCTACTTGAACCATTTGTATCTCTGGTACCTGCTTTAATGCTATGCACACAATAGTGCTTCTTATCTACTAGTCATGGTGTGAGCACAGTGAGCTACCAGGATTGGCACCCTCAAAGGACAACAATTAGTGTCAACCTAACTGAAATATTTGAAAACCATAGTTAGATGTTACCAATATCACATCATCTAAGGGCTGCATCACTGTGCCCATTTATTTTTGCATATTCCGGTTCAATTGGTTCAACCAGTCTAAAATGCACATTTGGTTCAAAATATGTCATTTACTACAATTTATAGTACATTTCAGTTACTTTATGCAAGTTTTACCATTGAGGTTTTTCCAGATGTATCCTAAGGAAAAACTAATCTGGCTTAGTACTACTGGGAAATGGTCGCAGGTAGTGGCAATGAACAAACCCTCAGGACTCTCTGTTGTGTATCTAAAATCTTCCATGTGGTTTCTTTGGCAGCCTGAGGTGTCTTGGGAACCCAGAGGCCCAGAGCCTCAAAACATTTGCTACTTTGTTGAACATCGAAGGAGGTCCCTGATAACACTGGGCCAGGCTGCTGTGCGTTCACTGTCCTTGTATTCATGCTGCGATACAGGATATTGCCATGTGGGAGGTCACAGAGTTCATCAAGAATAGTCAATGTGGCCTTTGCATGATGAATATGGTCATCAAGACCATCAGGCTTTTTACCCAGGATAAAAGTAAGATTCTGGAAGGTATGGGCCAATGTTGAAATGGATTTGAAAGCAACAGAATCATGAAATTGGTTTATATCAGAAGGAAAGTGATTGAAAATGAACTTTGAGATATGAGCTGCATGGCTGTTGCTGACAGCTGTGGCGGGCGTAAGTTGGGAACTGGCATGGGGAGAAATGGAGGGGGCATACTCAAAAGAATCAACTCAAAGACTGCATGATGTGAAGGCTGGAGGGAGAGCTGGAGGATGGTACCAATTGACTTGTCACCTAGAGAGTCCTCCAGTGTTTTCACAACTCTGTTGATATCATCCTCAGTTCTCAATTTTGCAGGATTGAAAATATCGAAGCTTGCAAAGTCACGACCATGCAGTGGTGTAAGATTCACTAGTGGGTTAGGCATACGAATGGAAGAAACACAATGGTTCATGGATGGTGGATGGGAAGAGGAAGGATAGGGAGGTTGCTGGTGGTAGGGTATAGTAGAAAACAGGGGGCTGCGGGAATGCTGCAGGGCACAACTTGACGAACTTGAGGAATGACCCTGATGATACCATATTCATCCAGGGTGCAATCAAACTACTGTAATTGAGAGGTAATCCCCAGTCAATAATCAGCTTGTGCCTCCCAGTGGTTCTAGATACAGAGAGCCCTTGTTGAATGGGGCAGATGGAAAATTAAGATCTTGCTGGCATGTCTGCACCCCCTTGGAATGTAAACACCTATTATCCAACCAGTTGAGAGGCAAAGAAGTGCCTGGATTTGGTATTGGGGTTCTCTGTTTACCATAAGATGCTGGCTACAATGCCACATAAAATGTCCAACGCAGGACTACAATGCGGTTGCCAGTTTGTAGCACCGCTCCATCAAACAGAGGAGTGTTAAATCACTGTGAATACATCTTGTCCACTCTGTTGTTCACAACGGAGCACCCATTAGATACATAGATGGTTGTGTCACAGAGGACTGCTGAGAAAGGTGGCGATAGCTGCAGTGAGAGTAAGTTATGTAGGGACAATTACAGACAGATTGTCTCCGTCATGGTCGTTGACGCAGCGGAAAGCGGGATGTTCAGGACCAAGTTCGGGACCCGCTCTGCATCATTGTGTGATCCGCGATCTGGCACTTTGCCACCTTTGGTGACAATCGGCTATTTCTGGCAGGCCGGGCCGAATATGCCTCACAGACAGCTCTGCTCGCTCAATCATGAGGGGGAAGAGGCCGTTGGCAGCAGTGGGTAACTCTGCTCCTCACTTTATCCGTGTTCCGTCCTGATCACACGAAACAAACCGGGCACTTCGCCCCTGTCCAGCACAGAACAGTAGGGTCTTCGCAATCCCAAACATCCATTATTTTCCCATTATGTTTCCCATTCCGTCGGTTTTCTAGGCCAAAACTAGATTAATGGAATAATAGTGGGAAAATCAATGAGTAACTTTGAAAAAATAATATGGTCTTCTTTCCAGTATTAGGGGAATGATGGCGGCATCAGAGCACCTCTCTGATGAGCACTGGCACAGTCCAGCAAAGTGCCACGTGTCAAGCTTTCATTAACAGGTGAGGGGCAGGTGAAGGAGGGTCTAAGTGTGGATATGGAATAACCTGTCAGAAAGGAGCATGACTGGAGTGATATCGCAATCTTCTTTTCCTCTCTTCTACGATTATGCTATTCCTTTCCCCTTCGCCATGTGCCAACAACATTATTTGTCAACATGTTTTAGCTGAGCCACAGTGACCATTGGCATCGAAAAGTTGCTATCAGCTCGAAGGTACTTGGCGAAGGTCGACATGGTCCATGTATGCAAAGATCCGGTCAAATCTCTACGTGGAGGAAAATGTACCGGCAGAATAGCATGGATGCGGCCTCATTGACGTTGCTTCCACATCTGGTTGCTGCCGCCACCCTTGTTGACAGTTGTTGTTGCAGGACACCGCGGCGCTAGCACATATCACAACATGGTATTTGAAATCTCGGGGGTGTGCATCACCTGTGCTCCCAGGAAGAAAGGTTTCCATTCACCACCTCCAGGATGTCAGACACCCGAGCTCCATAATCATTATCTATTTTTTCCCCAGACCCAGACGACCTTTGGCGCCGCGTGGGGAGACTCCCTATTGTCGGTCACCGCGCTCACGACCACTTTGGCTTGCCAATCCTAGATCAGCTGCCGCTCAGCTGAGCGTACCAGCGCTCATTTTGCTCTGTCACGAGGCTTAGGATTACCGTTTGTGGCCTTCGCCACACTCACGCCTCGACGCGGCCTCGTGAACGCAAGGCATCGCGCCCAGTCGTTGCTCCCATCGTCCCTCATCTCCAACGTCAAACTTCACCATCCGTCCTCATGAGTCGTCCAAATACACGGAACCAGCAGTCATCTATTCCGAAGAACATCCTCAAGTTGAAGTTGTTTCAGCCAGACCTGTTGAAGGACCTTGGCGAGGAAGCCGTCGATGTGGCACTCCTCTCAGTTCATCAATTTGTCCAACCAGATACCTTCAAGTTTGTCCTTCAGGTTGCCCTGGAACGGCAAGGATGTCTGGAGTTCCTTTTTTCCTGTACGTTGCACGATATCTTATACGGTGACACGATCTCGATCATATCCCTGTCCTTAGCCCTACCTCAAGATCAATTCAATTTTGCATTGAAGTGTGTTGACGAAGCATTTCCACACGACCTAGACAACTATTCTGCGGAGTCTCTCTGCATCAGGCTCCTCTCCACCATTTCCATATCCCTCCAATTATTCCCATACGCGAACGACGACTACCGCCCTCAGGACTTAGCATCGTCCCACAAATATGTAGTGCATTCAAACGCTGTTCTACAGGCACTTGCTAGTTTCACTCAGCGTTCCGTTTCCGAAATTGAGGAGGGAACTTCGAAAATGTCCCAGAAGGCGAGGAAAAGTGCCAAGCGATCCCAACAGGCACCCAAGTCTGTCGACATGGCACCGTTCCGAGTACTCCATCTCGAGATACCACCTTCGCCTCAAAAAGGGAAGGAGATGGCGCTGGAAATATTAGCGAAGCAAAAGGGGATACTGATGGTAACGGTGTTCGCACTCCTACTTCTATATTCCCTAACACACGTTCTCTCATAGTCATATCTCAACATTTTCCGCCTCGAATCCCTCACAGATGCGTTCAAGAGAAATTATATCCCCTCCGTCTCCCCCGAACCAATCGTCGATGATAGAAGCGCACCCCCGGCCAACCCTTCTCACGACACCATCGAGATGCCCGAGGAGGTCCCCGCTGCCTACCCTCAAGTTCAACCCATGAAGGCTGCCCTGTATTTCGACAGCGCCCAAGGGTTCGGTCAGTGGCGGATATTGATTTCGGGCAGAGCAGATCGCAATCTCCGCGAGACAAAGAAGAAGGACACCAACCTTTTCCGCATAACTCTGAAGAAGATCAAGTCATTCTACCCCTCGTTTGTCTCTGTGTGATGTCTAATGCAAACTTCCTGTAGAGAATTATCGAATGGCCATTTCTCTGACGACAATCAAAAGCGCTTGACTGGCACAAGTGTCACAGTGCCAATTTATGAGGCGAAGATGACGCGGGATTCGCGTCTCGTGGTACCTGTAGTCCTTACTCTTGCGGATCTCTCATCTAACCGAATGACAGTATCAGGTTGACTGTGTCCAGGATTATGATAGCCAAGTAGGTGTGAACAGTTTCAGCACCGATTTCTGGCTCACCACCGTCTACCATAGGTCGAGTGTCAAGGTGCGACCCACAATATCAGCCAGTACCCACTTTTTCAATTCTCTCGCAGTTATCAAAGTGTTCGGAATATACACCCATGCTCAACTGGATAAACGCCTATGGGATTCGATGGGTTATCAACTCTCGCGCAAAGGCAGGGAGTACCAGAGACGGTACGTGTCCACTGCAGAGGAATGCCATGCCGCCTGATTCACCTTCTTATAGCTGCACGTTCCGAGCCAATCCCGTGCATAAAGGTGACAAAGTCGTACCCCCTGCTTCTTTCCCAGACGCACTGCCTACCAACTCCGACATGATACCCGATACGCCTCCTACCATCAGCGACGAAGTACTAGAAGAGGTTTGTCATAATCCGACATCTGACGACTCCTTACTCATTTCCGTCTTTAAGCTTCATGCGATGCTTGTGTTAGCCTATGCTCCTCAATAACGAAACCATAAATGACTCGCTGATTGCCGATCTAGACTTGAAAAGTTTATTGCATTTTCACAGGTAGGTTCTCACTGAACCTGGCGGGCTACGCACCTCACAATTGCCGTGATGTCAGGCACTTCTCAAAAGTACGTCCGTAGCTTTCCTCTCGGGGTTCTTTAACCATATCTTGGGCAGGCATCATTGCGGACCAGGACGTCGTTCACGTGTTCCAGGTGTCGTAAGTTGCTTTGCTATATTGCTAGGTTCCAAGTCTGTGGACCTCAACGACCGTCCTGCAGCCCTCATGAGCAAGAGATCATCGATCATCCTCATTCGTGTTTCGTCCAGGGTCGTAGCGGCACTGGGTATGAATTATCAGTGTTCCTTCCACCGCATAAATTGACTTGATGAACAGGAAGACTACGACCATGCTCTTCAAGATGTTGGGCATCGAGAATTCTTGGCAGAAAAATCGTGAACTCCGACCTGAACGCCCACGCCAACTTTTTGTCACACAGTCAAGAATGCTTGCCGATAAGGTCGAAGAGTATTTCATTAAACTCCTTCAAACGCTCGTCCTAGAATCGCAGAACGAGAGCGGAATTTCTGACCTCCTAGAACGACAGAAGAACAGAGAAGAGGCGGGGCTGGTAGACCAGGACGAGGCACTCAATTGGCATGAAGATCTCCCTTGTAGATTTAGCGAACTCCAGGACTCCCACTTTCCCATGTTTGTCACATTTGATAAGGTGTGATGAGCTACGCCCCAGAATTTATCTCTCATTGACTTCCGTGTCCTCAGTTATCTGCCATGATCGAGGCAGATATAAACCAGTCCATAGAAGTTTCTCCTGATGACGGTCTGAGTTTGGGGGCGAGCAACGAAGCAGTGTCTAGCGAGTACATGCTACAGAGACGGAAGTCCTTCATCTCATTCGATGTTTTCCGGGAGAAGTACTGGGTGCATTTCCCACAATCTCTTACTAAGGGGCTAGGTCCGCTGTGCCTCTCTTTCATTGACGATGAGCTCACATTTCCTTTCTTTAGATGTCTCGCTCGTATTTAGCGAGTTCATGGGTGATTACCACCCCACACCAACAGCCGCTTCTCCATTAATCACCCCGTCTTAGGTGTTATCAAAGGCTCTGAAACGACTCTCACTTCTGGGAATAATTTCCTTGATTATGACACCTACTTAAACCTTAGCGCGCGGACACAAGCTACATTTGCGAGCAAGCGCAAGGAAATCTATGCTCTGTTCGAAGCGTATTTAAAGATGAAACGTGACCGTGGAGAATATGATGCCGCAGATCGGTAAGTGCCGAGATTATGTCATCAACGAACGTTGCTGATATTTCCACAGGACGCACGTGATTCTCCGTAGCGTGGCGCTGGATGGCATCAAAGGCCAACGGATTGACTTCTTGTTTGCATTATTCCCTGAGAAAGCTCGTTCCAAATCTCACGGTTTTCGAAACAGATACGTCGATGAAGTCCAGGATAACTTGTTGATTGACGCAAAGAGTAATAAATTTTCCTCTCATTATCTGCATCGATTGACCTTCAAGTTAACCTTTCGTACAGTCCTTAGGGCCATTTGTCGCAACCCGGATGGCCAGTTTTGGGCTGGTGATACGGCACAGACGATCTCCATTGGCAGTTCCTTTCGCTTCGATGACTTGAAGGCGTTTTTGCATCGGAATGAGGCAAGCTTTCTACATGACTTTAGACTTGCACCCCTCAAGCTATATTTATCTGCTACAGGAAAGTCGGAGACAGCAATCTGCTGGAATGATTATATCCCGTTCACCAAAGTCTTTCCAACTTGTCACAAATTTTCGCTCGCACGGCGGGATAGTAAAGTGCGCTCACTCGATAATAGCTCTCATTATGAGATTTTGGCCCTATGCGATCGATATCTTGCCCCAAGAGAAAGGAATTGTCGACGGAATCAAGCCTGTTTTCTTCAGCGGTTGGGACCAGGACAATGTCCGATACGAATCTTTCCTCTTCGGAACTGCGTCAGTGCATCTCGTTCCTTTATTCAATGACTTCTCTCACAATTCAAAAGTGGACAACACATTGAATTTGGAGCTCAGCAATGCATTCTGGTGCGGAGTGATGCCGCTAGGGAGAAGTTGAGGGCTCAAGTCGGGGATGTCGGTCTAATCATGTGCGTTTTCTCTTCGTACATTCATCCGTCGCGATGCCGATCACTTCTTATAGGACACTTTACGAGAGCAAGGGTTTAGAATTCAATGATGTATGCTGTCTCTCTACCCTTCTTTGTCCAAGATGAACACGTTATCTAGGTTCTCCTCTACAACTTCTTTGAGGACTCCTCCGTCGACGTTGCCCAGTGGCGCGTCGTTCTCAATGCAGTTGATCGTGCCCAGCGTGAGAAGATCCCAGCCCCGACATTTGACGAAAATCGCCACGCTGGTGTGTGTTCTGAGGTACGCCAGATTACAAATTCTCCTCTGCCAATATACATCATGTCTCGATTAGCTTAAGTTCCTCTACGTCGCAATTACGAGGGCCAGAAAGAATATTTGGATCGTCGATCGCTCCCAGACTGCGGAACCAATGCGGGTAAGTATCTCCACTCCCCGAGGGGCGATGATCTTGATGGCTCGCTTGCCGGCTTTAGCTATACTGGTCATCGGAAAGCCTCGTCCAAAATTGCACACCAGGCACTGATATACCCCAGCTTGCCGTTTCCTCCTCTCCGGAAGAGTGGTCCAAGATGGCAAAGACGTTATTCTCGCATAAAAGGTACTTCCAAGCCATGCACAGTTACGAGCGTGCTGGGATGCCTCGCGAGAAAGCCATCGCATACGCGTACCACCTTCGTGAACAGGCTCGCGGGATTCCCGTTCGCAATCGCGCCGGGGACAACGAGCGACGGAACGCATATGTCGAGGTTGCGAAGGCATTTTTGGCTTCGGCCGCAGAGACGGGGGCTATCTCCCGTGAACGCAGCGAATACTATCGTATTGCCGCTGAAACATTCCTAATCCTGGAAGACCACGCGCAAGCTGCAAGTGCATTCGAAAAGGCTTCAAAGTTTACAGAGGCGGCTCAGAATTATCGTCATGCAGGCATGTTCGATGAGACGGTCGCTGTCATCAAAAACCACGGCGCTGTTATGGACTCTTCAGTTGCGGAAAAGCTCACTAATGTCGCGAAATATTATTACCTTGAACGGGGGGATCTCAAGTATGTCCTTCTTTGCTATCATCTTCTCGCTATCTCTCACATCAGACCATAGGAAAGCATCGTCTCTGTTCTCTAACGCCGAAGAGGAGCTGGAATTTGTGAGGGATTGTGATCTAGACATCGCTGAAGTTAAGATCCTCGTCGAGCGAGGGCAATACATGGAGGCCGCTGATCTTCACATCCGAGAGAACAGAATGCTCGACGCCGTTGAAGTTCTCCTCAAGGACAAGAGCTCGAAGGAAGCAACTCACCGGGCATCTCAGAGCTTGCTTGGCGCTTTTTGGGACATCCTCTCTTTTGGTGTACTGCCACTTGATCTAGACAACGAGCCGCGAGCCAACCTCAAAAGGATGGTGCGACTGGTCGGCCAGTTTGACCAATCCGCCCTTACGGAAAAGACCCAGCGCGAGGTTGGATCTCATTTGATTGGCATTTTCTTCGGCTGATCAACGATCAGCTCCGAATGTTCTCAGCGATCTACGAGAATGACGTAGCTCAATTGACCGACATTGGAAGAACGATTTTTTTACTTGACGACAACAAGCCTGCGGCTCTCCTCTGCTTCGACCATTCCTTCCGCTCTATGAACAAGGACGCTATCATTTCTGGCTCGGACACTCAAATTCTCAAAAGAACAAGGGCGCTTTGCGATTACGCAGAACTCGTCCAGGATGTGCACTCCACAGTCGACCCATGGACCAAGGAGCGCATTCAGAAGCTCTTCTCGTTCACCGTACATTCTGGGGGTCATGTATGTCTTCGGCGCGGTACATTCCTGTACGGCTGCTTTGAAAAGGACAGGTTTCACGGACAGAACTCGAATGAAGGCGCAATGGTGGAAGTGTGGTACTTTTGCCGCTTGTATCAATCCTCACTTCGACGGCGATTGAGCGAAAGGCTCGTGGCATACTGCGATTTCTCCCGGTCTGTCCACGTATTTGACCCATGTGAAGTCTTTCTTTCCCGGCGCTGTGACCGAACGGAGTGTCAGCGACAACATGATCTTGACCGCACGTGGTTTGACAAGCGCCTACAATTCCATATGTTCCAAATCTCAATCTTACACTCGCTTCGATTCTGTAGCCCCGACCCAGGGCAGCACCGTGACTTACGCCGGTTAGATATTTTCCTTTTGATCAGCTTTCTCATCTTCACTGACCATCCAAACTGAAGCATGTGGCTTGAGCGACTTTACGAGGTCGTCAACCCAGCGCACCATTCCTTTGGATCTCTTACGGTCGCCACACCTAACGCCAATCGACAAATGTCACGGTCATTTGACTTGCTAAAGACCTTTTGGATTTGGCCCATGCTTAGTGACCTGAATCTAGATAATCCCTGGAATCTGTCGACATTCCTAAGGTTAGTGGATCTGGGCTCCTTCTTAGACAGCACAGCGCTTGTCGATCACGTCCATCGTACTTGTCTTGCTCGCCGCCATCCCCCACCCCAGATCATGCTGGACGCAAATCACGGCTACGTCATTCCGCGTATGGTCGCATTCTTACGTGGAAAGGAATATGGGAGTATTCACGCCGGCGCACTGTTCACGAAGTACGTTGTCCACCCCATCGTTAGGTTGTCAACTTTATGGAACACTACGTCTTTTCTAGACATATTCTTAGTAATAAGATCACGGTTGAACTCACGGTGTTATGCCGAGTTCTGGAACTCGTCGCAAGTTCATATATTATGGCGTCGACATTCAATAGGACAAGATCACTTCATAGAGTGATCCTCCCACACAGCTGGATCCTTGAAAATATGCAGAAATTAAATAGGGCGAAAAGTCAGGGCGCTAATACTCACATACTTTGGGATGTGATGATACAATTTCAAGATCTCTTGGAGCGCGTTTATAGTGGCAACGACTCTGGTAGGTCAAGGACATGAAAAACTCCCACCAGCTACTGAACCGGATTAGACCACATCCTCCACCGGAATAAGCCCCTCCACTCTGCTCATTTCCGAGTCAGAAATTTCGCATTGGCGAGATTGTACGTACTGGTTTCTATGAACATCCTTGAATACGACCCCCTGATGCGATACTCTATCCCCAGATGCAAGGTAATCTGCCTACGTGAGCACCTAGTCCCAGGATGTACACCCTACGGCGTTGCTCATAATACATGTTAGTGGGGCTCAATATTCCAAGTCAGCCTCTGAAGGATCGCGCCTTGGAATCGATCACATCTCTTCGTAAGAAGCATAATTCAAGGGAGTTCTCCTCCCTGTACAGCCAGTTCGTGCTACCTTCCTTATCACGAAGAACGCAGCTGAACATGGCTTAGGTATGTCTATGCAGAGGAGTGGTGGCAACTTGCTAACGCAGTAACGTCGTCGATCCCTCCGACACCGCTCGATGAGATGATAAGACTGGTTGACGTGAACAAGAAAGCCCCGCGCGCCTTTCGTGGGGTTCGTTTTGTCAAGTTTAGAAACGCTGAGGACCTACGTCGACAATTTACTATGACTACGGGCCCTGCTTCGATGCTGAACCCTACAGCGGCACCATTCATTCCTAGCCAGGCGCCCTTACAGACAAATAGTGTAGATCCGCCCGTCGATCATGACACGAATGATGGCGCCTCAGCTCATGCAGCCGAAGAAGAGGAAGACACTGAATCCCATGAAGAGGCCGACGATTCAGCGATTATCGAGCCTATTGGAGCCAACTTCCCTGAAATATCGGAAGAAACTCTGGCCGAACAGCATTCTGCGGCGAAGGTCTTGCAGGCCCACTACCGTCGGCTCCTGACCAACCGCGCCAATCGAATCTCGAATCCAGGACTTGGACTTACAAAGACTCGCAAAGACCAGTTTGACGCCTTTGCGCAAGCCGCGCTTTCTATTGAATGGCCACAGAGATCTCTCTATCGGCCCATTTTCTTAGGAGCTCTCCCCCATTTACTCACTTGCTTGGGCCATACATGGACGATCGTAAAGGAGGAGAAAACGAAAGTGAAGCGGCAGCAACGCCAGAATACGGGTCACCAAGGGATTGAAAAGCTTATGGAACGGCAAACATCCCTGAAGTACGTGAACAAGGGCCCCGATCGATAGTTCTAACTCACTAATGCCGGACATAACTTAGCAAAATGGGCAAGCGGATCGAAAACGTCCAAACCAGCCTCGAAGCTAAGGCGCCCTTCCACAAGTTCAGAGAACTCAAACAGGTAGAACGCTATATAGAAGGGGTTGGTGGCATCCTCGACGAGATACCCCAGGCAAAAGAAGAGCTAGCCTTCGACATGTCAATGGCGTGCGCTTGGATGAGATATGTGAACGAAAAGCCCAAGCCGACGAAAGTAGAGAAGCCAGAGTTGAACACCGATGATCTCGACGGCATATTCTAGAGTCTTGTAATATATTTTTCTTTCTCGCCGCGTGCGGCGTCTTTCTCTCATTTTCTTTGAGCGTGACCGAGGGTGACTTCATGATCCTTCCGTCTCTGACTTCCCTTCTGATGCGAAGCATGGGAAATTTCTGATGTTATCGGCCTACGGCTCCGAGGGTACTAGCGTACGCTAGTTGGCATGCGTGCCACAAGGAACACAGGTCCTCTTACAAGCACCCCAATCTTGCCCCCCGTTGAGTCCACCTCTCGTCACCAGTTACGATATCCCTCCCTTCATTGGGCCGTTCCGGGCAACTGTCATCACAGAAACCTCAGAGGCTACGCCCTCATTTTTGAGCGCGCATGGTTAGAAGTACATAAGAAGTTCGCAGGACGCTGGGGAACAGTCACACGACCTAGCTTTTGTGCCCCTGGGCTATCTGTACAGACCTCGGGTTTGTGGCGATCCGGGGTTCCGAATTTGTTTCAGTCGTAACCGCTCAAGCGCCCACACCTCCGAAGCAGTGGAATGTTGGATAGATAAATGCATGGGTGGATGCCTGAGATGCTCTGTACTTGCCGATTATCTGTGCTTGCGATACGACCAGAAGCATGTCGCAGCCCAGGCTTGACTTGAGTTTGGCCTGCTTTTGCACCTCGGCAGATGCCGTACTGGGTCTGGGTCAGCCTGAGACACCACACCTTTTGTTTGCCAAGGATGGTATGGTGCTGCGTCTGACAAAGATGGGTCTCATGGCGCTTGGCAGGGATCATTCTTTCCGGCAGTTGAGGCTTCGCTTCTCTCAGGAACGTGAACGCCACCCAGGACCACGAGGCATTGACTGGCGCACGGGGAGAACTGATAAGGTGTTTAAGGTTGTTTAGGAGGACAGCCCTAAAAACGAAACCATCCTCGAAATACCAGTCTTTCTCACCAGTGTAAAGGGAGAGATTCGAGCCACGATCATGTTTCGATTATGACCGATGCAGAGGCGCGGGTGAATTGAGACTTTGTCCCCCCGCCAGAAATCGCGCACCGGCAGAACTGCTTCTCCTGGTAACTCGTATTGCGCCCAGTGTGGTGATAATGCGTCCGAGTTGAGTTGATGACTCCGCATGTACGAAGCTGCATGCATCATGATAACCACAACCATTTACCCTGAATACTGACAGCTTCTGCGGGGAACATATCTGTAGAACGTGGGGTATGCGATCAGAAGATTGTAAACCATCCAGAACCTCACAGCCCCATCTGTGCCTCCAAAAAAGCTGTCAGCCCACGAGTCACATGAGTACAACATGGACAAATAAACCACGCAGTCGCAATTTGCCGGCCTCCTAATCCATAGCTTTCTCCTCCCTTCCCTTTCCCCATGTCCCTGGGTGCTCGAAAACTCCCTCTGCGTGATCTTACTTTTCGATTCAAAACTCGTGGCCGTGTACACGCAAAAGCTTCCCGGCGCCGCTGGGTCTGATCTGTTTGTGGCGGTCGAACCGAAGGGGCAACGTTGCCCCGTCCCGATATAGAAAGACACTTGGTGGCTTTTTGCTCGTGTGACCACTGTTTGGTCGCATGGAGAATTAAGGGGGTGGTACGCCCTCGCATATTTGGCCGCTTCTGTCGACGCCACCCCGCGCAGGACAAATACCCTTTTCATATCCGACCCTGGCGCCAACGCTGGGTGGGCAACAGTGAGTGACATCACTACGATTGGAATGCGGACTGGCCCTCGAGATCCCAGTCACGTCTACTTTGTTCTCTAGTGCCAAAATTCATCCATGACATTCTCTGGGTCCATCTATGTCAAACGAAAGAGAAGCGCGTCGGCGGGGAGCACAAGAGCGCTCGATCAATCAGTTTACACGGACGCTGCGCCACATCCAAAAATCCTTTTACAAATGAGCGGATTGCGCGATAATGTCGTGAGAGTCTGAGAGAGGGGGCCCCGCGTTTCGAAAGACGAAAAAAACTAAAGGTGGGACGACAGACCGGTACTTTTTTTTCTGCCACTGCCCACCTTGATTGTCTGGAACACTCATGAAATTCTTTTCGGGATGTCGTAAGTGACGAGGACGCCACAGACAACTGAACTTCTTTTCTTGCGGTCGTGTGGGTCGAGGGTACTGGAATAGTGGTACGGTATGGGGTATAACAGCCCTGGACTAGACCGAGGGTGGGAGTGAGAACGCCATGAGAAATTTCGATTGGCGGCGAATTCCGGGTGGGTAGCGGGATCTGACTTTTGAGACATGAACAGGGACAGTACTGTCAGTACGTCGGCCGACTGCCTGCACAGTAGGTCGTGTGACGAGTTCAAAGGAACCAATGGTCTGCCAGTACCTGGCATCATCGCGCTCTTTTTGCGGGTTTCAGGTTCTCGCCCAATTATCACATGCACCACATGTGTTTGTGCTTACGTTCTCGATGAAGATGAGCAAGGCCACACTGGTAGTGGCTATGTGATGTTCGAGGACTTGGCACTGTAAGTCACGGTAGTAGCAACAGGATCGACGCGCGCACTGCAAGTCAAAATAGACGCAAATCCGGCGGGACCGTATCAGCTGTCCCGGGATTGAATTGAGGAACAAAAAATGACGACTTCCTTGACGGAGGTTCGATGTTCGAGACTCCTTGAGATACCTTCTATTCTTTTCTTGACAGCCACATTGATGAAGGGCCCTTCCGAGGGTCTCTCCACCGCGTGTCGTTGTGTCATTAGAACTGCTGCCGTAAAGGCCATCCGTTCTCAAAGCCCGGTACAAAGGATCGGCGCAGCACACTGGCGTTCGGTTCGTCTTGTGTTTGTGGCTGGTTCCTGAAAGAGTCGAAAGTAACTAGACTTCTTTCTACCCCAACATAACAATCCCAGTCCATAGAACGACGATCAGAGAGATATGTTGTTCATCCGTATATTCGAAAACACCTGCGTTTATACGACGCAGCCTATCGACTGGTTCACGGTCGCGAAGGACAACGTGTGTGGCCTCTCAGTGATGGTGTTCGCCGCATACAACCGGGGGACCTATGTACGTAACGGTATGCATCTGTCCCGAGGAACGAGGCCTCAGGGCACGGGGGTCAGGCGCCCCCATGTGCTCAGTCCATCGACCCACTCCACCTGGGTGCGCTCGTGTGCCAATCGAACTGCCATACAGCACGATACTACTCCCCGGATAAACCTCCTCCGCCGTTCTCCATCATCCCCCATTTTTCGCTCCCCCCCGTGGCTCATCCGGGAGCCTCGGCGGCAAAGTCGTCATCGCTCAGGATGCCGCGCAACGTCTCGCTAATCTGCGCATGCAGCGCCTCTGTTTTTGTGCAAGAGTTTCGCGATAAGGAAAGAAAAAAAACGGTGCTGGGGAGTAAGTTGTGGGGACGCACTGGCTCGGTCGACCGCTGCTGCGTACTCTTGATTTGCACGTTGCATCTCTTCTTCGAGCGTCGCGAGGCGCGCGGCCTGGGTTTGGGTCACCCACACAGAAAAAAATGGGGGTGAGCAAATGCTCAGGCTCTAGCCAAATGGCGTTGTTTGAAAGGGGGCTTCGGGAGAATGGGCGTACCTGGACTTCCTCCGGTTCTGGAGTGGGGAGAGATTGGATAAGATATTCGATCTGTTTGGCCTTTACCATGAGGTCATCCACAAGTTCCTTCTTGTTCGCTGTTGCGCCGGTTTGTATAAGAGAGGAACGAATGGGAGGGGGGAAGATAGAACTCACCTTCAAAGACATCGGGAGGGTCGACCTTGTCCGGGTTACGCTGCTTTGTGACGGGGATTTCCTCCGAGACTTGGACAAAGTTGACGCGAGAGGTGAGATACGCGATGCTGCGTGACATGATCGTGAGGAGCTAAGTTAGCGGATTCACGTCAGCTCAAGCCTCAAGGGGCCCGTCAGAGCGTGAACGAAACGAAAACTTACACTTTGGATCTCATCCTGGAGTTGAGTGATGCGGTCCATGTTCGACAGTTCCTCTAGCATTGCGGTCCGAGACGACATCTTCGTCTTCCCAATCTCAAAAACAAAATACGCGAGCGTGACATTGATGTGACGTGTGATGTGACACATTCATCTCGCGTCGTCTTCGTTCAATTCGGTCGTGGAAACTTTGCACCTCTTCCTCACACACTCCCATCTATTCCTAGACCACACCTCTTATCTTTTGAAATGGGTAATGATGGCGGCAGTATTCCGGATCGCAGGGACCTCGTTCGGAACAAACCGAAAGCCGAACAGGCTGACAAAGCGAATCAAACTCGTGCCCGGTGGTTCTTCTGCGCTCTCTCCAAGGTATGTTCCTAACTTTCTCTGAGATTCTTAGCGCCGCCACAGGGGGCCTAACCATAATTGTGTGCGTACGACAGCGTCCACTGCAAGAACCGATCGTGTCGTGCGACCTTGGAAAGCTGTATAATAAAGATGCGTTGATAGAGTTCTTACTAGACCGGTCGGCGTTTGGCGACGGCGAGGAGATATGTGGACATATACGATCGTTAAAGGTGCGCAGCGCCTGCTCCTTATTGCGCTATCTTGATAGGGAATAACTTTTGCCGCAGGACGTCAAAACGCTCACACTCACACCCAACTCTACATCAAAATCTGGCGCACTCGACTCGTCCGTCGACCGAGGGCTGTTCGTGTGCCCGCTCAACTTTAAAGAGATGACGGGGGTGGTCCCATTCGTGTACCTATCCACCTGCGGCTGCGTCTTTTCTCAGGGGGGGCTCAAAGCCGTCTCCTCCTCGACGCCACCATCCGAAAAGGGGAAGGATAAGGATAAGGATGTGGGGGACGAGGGAACCAAACAGTTGGACGTCTGCCCGCAGTGCGCGGTCAAGTACGATCGCTCCGAGGACATTAGGGTGCTGAATCCTGGTCCGGAGGAGGAAGAACGGATACGGACTGCGATGGAGAGACGGCGTGCTGCCTCTGCGAGCACGAAGGGAAAGGGAAAGAAGCGCAAAGCAGCGGGGGCAGTCCCCGAAGGTGCGGAGGGGGAACAGCCTGCGGGGAAGAAGGGTGGATCTAAGTCTGCAAGTGCTGCGCCGTCGTCATCGACAGGACCGACCGGTGTGGCTGCGGCGAGCCGCGCGGTAGCGAGCAGCTTGGCCATGGAGGAGGCGAAGCGTAAAGCCAATATGAGCGAGGCCGTCAAGTCGCTGTACCGACCCAAAGATGGCAAGCCACGGAAGGAGACGTTCATGACTATGGGAACGTTTACGAGGGTGAGTCGCCCTGACTGGGTTATTTTTGTGGGAATTGATTTACTGAGGATTGACATTCCAGTACGCCTGAGTCAGAGAGCTTCGATATGCTGTAGTGTACTGTAATAATATATAAATGGGTTGTGCTACGTCACGGTCGAATCGGACATTGACTCGAGCTGAGACGCCCGTCCGTGTCTCAGTTTTAATTATGGTCTTTCGCATCGCATGGATTTGATCTCGCTCATCTCAGGCACTTGGGTCACCATCCATCATGCTTGTTCTTTCTAGAACACCTCCACCACTCATCCTCTTTTCAAAAAAGTGTCTCCACTATTTCATCCCCATTTCCCCTTCTCCTCGTCCCTCTTTTCGTTCCATCCCTTTCTCGGGCCACGTTGCACCTCTTTCGCCAACTTCACGGTCGCTTCGCAATAATTGTAATCACGGGGATCCTCATCCAGCGGTATATAGTCGACATAGTCGCGTGCCCTCTAATTCACCTCCACATTCCCTTTCCTATCCCCCTCCCCGTCTCGCATCCACAGCGGCGCCCTCCTTCCCCCCTCCCCATTCCTTCCTCGTCGTCCGCCCCGCGAGACACCGCACCCTCCGCTTCTCCCCCATCACACTCTACACCCGCTTCTCCCCTCCCGCATCCCGCATGTTCGTCTCTACGGAGCGGCTCTCGAGCGCATGGCGTCACACGCCCATGAAATGGAACCCCCTCCCTTGGTTCGTCGGCGCGCTCTTGCTCCTCCTCATCCAGTATAGGCGTTACCGCTCGGAGAAAGAGGTCCAAGTGGACGAGGACGGGTACGAGGTTATCAAGCTCAAGGGTCCGTGGCAGGTAGGTGTTGAACGCCCTTCTTTTTTCGCCACTTTCCCTCGCCATATCTTGGCACGTGGTACTTTTTGACCTCGGCTTCATATCATTTTGCCTGGCTCGTTCTGCCATTTTTCTTATCGTGCCCTAGTGGCGTTGAACAACTATCTAACATCCGCAAACCCCGCATGCGCCCTTCGTACCCTCGCTGACGACCTCTCCCACCCTCTCAACAGGTTCACATCCTCGGCGCACTCCCGCTGCGCAACCTCTCTCGTTTATGGGGCTGGCTCAACTCGTTCGAGCTGCCCGTCTGGCTCCGACCCATCAGCTACAAGACATACGCCTTCCTCTTTGGCTGCGACCTCACCGAAATTGAGCCCGCCGACCTCCGCGAATACCCGTCCCTCGGCGCCTTTTTCTACCGCTCGCTCGCGCCCGGCACACGGCCCATCGCCGACGCCGCCCTCGTATCCCCGGCGGACGGCACCGTGCTGCACTTTGGCGCCGTGCAGGGCGCACGTGTCGAGCAGGTCAAAGGGCTCACGTACTCCCTCGACGCGCTCCTCGGCGTCGAGCGACGAACGGGTGGCGTGCCGAACGGCAACAGCACGACGGTGCCGTTTCCCGATCGCGAGGAGATGGCGATCGTCGACGACCGCGAGTTTGCCAACGTGAACGGGATCGAGTACAGTCTCTCGCAGCTCATCGGCGCCTCGGCCCCCACCACGCCGCTCTCCCCCACGTCCTCCGGCGAAGAAGAGGAAGCACAAGCAGCCCCGCCGCCGGAATTCCCCACGGATCCGGCCGCGTACGAGAGACCGTCGCCGCCGCCCTTGCCGCAGAAGTACGGCGTGCGGTTCGACGCGTCCGTCGTGGAGCCGGATAAATCCGTGCAGGAGACGGTCGCCGATCACGCCTCGGTCGCGAAAGAACTCGGTCCGGAGCGCAGCAGCAGCAGACTTGCCGGCAGCGCGGGTATGCCCAGACGCGGCTCGGTGCGCGTCAAGCCCGGCAACGCGCTCTTTTTCACCGTCATTTACCTCGCGCCCGGCGACTACCATCGCTTCCACAGTCCGACGGCGTGGGTGGTCGAGAAGCGACGACATTTCCAAGGTACGTGACCAGGTCGTTTATGGCTCGAGGGCTTCTTCTTTTGGCCGAGTTGGGCGGCTTGCTGACGCCAAGATTGGGAAATAGGTGAACTGTTTTCGGTATCGCCTTGGGTCGCCAAGCGCGCGGAGAATCTGTTCGTGTTGAACGAACGTGTCGCGATGCTCGGCCGTTGGCGGCACGGGTTTTTCGGCATGGTGCCCGTAGGCGCGACGAACGTGGGCAGCATCAAAATTAACTTTGATCAGGTGCGTGTCGAATTTTTTTTTCTTTTTCTCTTAATACATTGACCTTACGTACGCACGTATGAAGGCTCTGCGCACGAACGTCCGCGGTCGCCCGCCCCCGCCTGGGACGTACACCGAGGCGGTCTACTCGGCCGCGTCGCCGGTTTTGAAAGGCCAGCCGCTGAGACCGGGGCAAGAGATGGGCGGGTTCTGTCTTGGGAGCACGATCGTGCTCGTGTTTGAGGCGCCGCCTTCGTTCGAGTTTGGCGTGCATGCTGGACAGAGGGTTCGCGTGGGGCAGAAGCTGGGCGATGCGCCCAAGGAAAAGGAAGAGTAGAACCCCGCCGGGCTAGAAGGCAGCAGATATTGACACAACCCTTTTGATAACGTTTTTTTACTCATATGAGCCATCACGAATCTTACAAGTAGTACTTACGACTACGACTACCATCAACCACTAGACGTATTCCCCTCATCTTTCTTTCGTTTCTCTCTTATGCATTATCCTTGTTCTTCTGTTTTCTTGCGTGCAATATGTCGTCGCACGAAAAA
>Ga0307510_10002486_pt1 | contig 20989 bp, 17 predicted proteins | sample 12_EM_MG_FD_207224 | JGI IMG/M metagenome (GOLD analysis project Ga0307510, IMG submission 207224) | Populus trichocarpa ectomycorrhiza microbial communities from riparian zone in the Pacific Northwest, United States - 12_EM | ecosystem: Host-associated > Plants > Roots > Unclassified | place... | reverse complement strand
AGCCTAGTTGGCCTAAATATAACGTCATATGACTCTATTGGCATCTCGGTTTCCGAACACTTTCTTTCCGAACAAATCCAACTCCACTGAGGCTCATGCCAGGGCCTACATACGTCCACCAATTTGCAGCCCCCCACGCAGTTCTTGAAGCGCACACTACAGCCGCGCACACGATGACATTGAAATTTGCTCGTGCGTCATCGCCGCGTTGACGGGCACGCATTCGTCTATGTCCCATCACCGATTGCCAGCTGATCGGACACATGTTGTCTGCGCAAGTTCCCGAAACAACGGTGTGGAATCAGCGATTGCGCCATTAGGATTTGCCGTGAAGGTGGATTGGTAGAGGATGTGCTGCAAGATCGAAGACGGAATGCGGGAAGCGCAGAGGCATCCTTGGAAGTACATGGGGCGGTTCAGAGCTTAAGCCACAAACTTTGATGTAGGAACCATGGGGGTGCGTAGTTGGGAAGTGGTTGGATGTGATACCAGATAGCAACAGTGAGGAAGCAAGTGATCACCTTTTTGGCGGCGTTGTAATCATGGGGATCGAAGGAACAAGAGGTGATCTGATAGCGGCGTTGCTAAGGAAGCGATATAAGTTAGTTGGGACGTGTAGCTGGAAGTATTATCCAGGACCAATGCAGTAGTCGAGAATACGATCGAAGGTCAGATTTAGGTCACAGCCCATCGATGCTCCACAACAAATCATGGTTGCACGTAGAGGGCACTGCGTGTACGTGGAGGCGGAGGAGCGATAAGGTCAAAGGACAGGTTGTCGTTCTATGACAAGTTGACTGGGTGTATGAGTCGACGTGGGCTCAACGGCCAAGGAATTTGAAGTGATGGTCGCTGAGGTGTTTGTAACGCCGGAGCCCATGCCAAGGCTCCATGGGGGGAGACTAGAGGGAATGGGAGAGAGATGGTCCGAACATTGCATAAGGCAAGAAGAAGGGTGAATGTTTATGCAGCTGGGTTCTAGCTGCCAGAGGGCTATAAACTCCAAAACATTTCTTGTGCGTTGGGAGAATAGTCCATGGCAGTGTGGGGCGTGTGTAGGGACACGCGGGGTTTGCCCTGACTCTGCCGCGACAACGCGAACTACTGCGGGTATTTGGACATCTTGCCCTAACGAGTTGGCACTGGGAGGAGGATCAGCGGCCAAGCGGCCAAGATAGGTATCACCACCCTTATCCTGCGCCCTTGAGTTACGGTCAAACACGCCCCAAATCATGCGAGATGGTCATTGCAACCAAATGAAGCCAAACAGACTCTAAAATGGTGTCGGTGAGTCGTTGTCTGAAGTCCCGATCGGGTCACAGCAGGGTTCACGGGAGCCTGATGGAGGGCCGGGGCATGGATGCGTGTGTGGGGGAGTGGTAATGGTAAAAAGCGTGTGCCATGGACATTGGGTGTTGAGAAGCCGACTTGGTTGCAACGCCGTTAGCGAGAGCGTATTGGTGGGAGAATGAAGGGAGTGGTCGCTTAGGTGAAGACGATGTCGGTACTGGTGACGTGACGACGAAAGTGAGAGGAATGGTGAGACAGAGTCCAATGTTACGGCTCTTGTGAGGAGGGAAATGCGATCGTTGGGGCAAGGGTAGACAAGTGCCGAGTCGTGTCCGGGCTCTAAAGTCGGTTGCTTGTCAAGACCATTCGTTTCGGCTACTGTCTATGACTCTATGGGCGGGTCGCCGCACATTTTGCGACCGGAATCGATAGATCAACTCACCTGGTCTGTGCCCTCACAGATTTCAGTGACTGAACTTTTTCTCTACCCAACGACCCGCCGCTCACGGATGCAAGTTGAAAAGGTCTGGCGGGTAAAATTTCTTGAACTCCACGCAGCGCTTAGCTTGGATATGCTTTTGATCAAACTGTGCGCGCGAGAGGTCGTCGGAATGCGCCACGTGAAGCGCCATCAGTCCATTCGCTGACCCCCGTCCAGAACTCGGAAGGGTCTCTGAAGGCCTTGGGTAAAGGGCGCTGTCCAGTGCGCTTTGTACTATAAATCGTCATTTTTTCACACGCACGGCATCGAGCGTACGGCATCCCGACAGCTTCACAGCCTTTGGGCATCCGCATAGCGTGCTCGTCAATTCGTGCCTCCAACCTTCCTCGCTCTCACTCCCCTCTGGACGAACGAACTTTCCGTTGATTTCACGTCCTCAGTTAGCCATACCATGACCTCCAAGCCACATTCTAACTCCCAATTGGTCATCGATGCCCTGGGTGTTTACGCCAATCTCACCGGAGTAGACCTCTCTAAGAATCCTTTTGCTGAGAAACTCCAGCGATGCAACACCCCTGATGTCATCCTTCAACTACTCCAAGAAAGGGAAAAGGCCTTCAAAGAATATCGCGATGATGATCGGAGGTTGATAAAGTCCATCAGCCCAGGAGTTCGTGTTCTTCATGCATTCTCCAACTTTCTTGGCGAGGCGATCAGCCTGGTGAGCTGCGTACTCACAAGTCCTGTCGCGTTGGACTTTCCATGCCAATGTTTTAATGTTATCCTACTAGGTCCCCTTCCAACCGGCAAAGGCTGTCTTTGTAGGCATCGATGTTCTCCTAGCCGTACGTCCCTTCAACACCATCGGATCTCATCTGACATATCATCGTCCCAGGCTGCCAGTGGAGTCAATTCAAGCTATGATGCTCTTCTTGAACTCTTCGAGTGCTTGGGGAGTTTCCTCAAACGCCTCGAAATTTATACCAACATTCCGCCAACCCCAATAATGACGGACATCATTGTCAAAATATTACTTGAATTACTTTCAGTGCTTGCTCTTGCCACAAAACAGATAAAACAAGGAAGATTCAGTAAGTTTGTCACCACCGTTCATAAACTACTGTTGCTCAATGTGTTTTAGAGAAGTTCGCAAAAAAGCTGCTAGGGGAAAGCGAAGTTGAGGCCGTGCTCCAAAGACTGGACCGATTGACCCAGGAAGAGGCCCGAACAACGGTTGCACAGACCTTGAGCGTGGTCCATGGTCTTGTAAACAATACAAGAGTAGTGATGGAAGGTGTGTAATTCTGGTTGATTGGCCACCAACATTCTGCTTAGCGTTCTGTCCGTTAGATGGCAGGGCGTCAATGGATAGCATCCGACAGGCTTTAGGTACATCCCTTGCGCGAAATTGGTTATTACCCGTGCTCACTTCGGGGTCGTAGTCTCACTTCAGCAGATGACAAACGACGTGAACAAGATGAAACGTTTGTTTTTATCTTTTATGATCCATATCCACCGAGACCGACACCACTGTTACAGGTGATCAATTCCAAAGAGATGTCCGACTTTGGCTCTCTCCTCCTAACCCTTCGACGAACCACGACATCGTTTCTGAAGGATACTATGAAGGATCCGCAAAATGGTTCTTTGAGAGTGGGGTGGTGACGGATTGGAAATCGAGAGGGTCGTTATTATGGATTCACGGGAAACGTATGTTCCCCGACTACCAGCGCGCTAATTAACATTGATGACTACCTTATTTTATAGCGGGTTGTGGAAAAAGCACGCTCATGTATGTTGTATTTCCATCACTTTATTCGTTGAATTCATTCATCTGGTCAATTAGTTTGGCAATCATTCACGACATAGAAGACCTGCGTAGAGCTGGATTGGCCATGATGGCCTATTATTATTTCGATTTTCGAGATGTCAAGAAGCAAGACCGCAATGGCCTCCTCACTTCTCTCCTTTCTCAACTTTCCGCCCAATCGGATGCATGCTACCAGGTTCTCTCCCAACTATATTCAGATAATGATGGTGGTGGGCGAAACCCTACCAGTAGTTCGCTCGCACGGTGCATCAAGGAGATGTTAGGATCGCCGGGACAGGGCTCGTTTTACATCGTCATTGACGCTCTCGATGAGTGCCCTGATATCTCTGGGGTGCGGTCTGCTCGTGAAAAGGTCCTGGACCTCATTAATGAACTCGTCAATCTGAACCTTCCGAATGTCCATACATGCGTGGCCAGCCGTCCCGAGATCGACATTCGAAACGCCCTTGAGCCCTTGAAGCCATTCCAAATCTCGCTCCATGACCAAGATGGACAAAGGAATGACATAATTGAGTACATCAAATCTGTCGTTCATTCAGACCGAAAGATGAAGAATTGGAGAGAGGAGGACAAGCAACTCGTCATCGATACGCTTTCTGACAAGGCAGATGGCATGTGAGTTTTTCTATCAATCATCTGATGCTCCGCAACAGACGCTCATATGAACCCATAGGTTTAGATGGGTCGTCTGCCAGATTGACAGACTGCGTCGCTGTCTTCCGTCAACTATTCGGCGCATTTTGAATGACTTGCCAGAGGGTCTGGATGAAACATATAGCCGCACATTGCTAGGAATCGATAAGGAGAAGCAAGAATACGCGCAACGTCTCTTTCAGTGTCTCACTGTCTCCATTCGCCCTCTTCGCGTCGAAGAACTCGCAGAGATCTTTGCAGTTCGTTTCGACGAGTCAACGCGCCCCATATTTAACCCAGATTGGCGACTAGCAAATGCGAACGAAGCGGTCTTGTCCGCCTGTTCTAGTCTTATATCCGTCGTCAGTGTTGCGGGTGACCGAGTTGTTCAATTTGCGCACTTCTCTGTCAAAGAGTTCTTGACATCGGACCGACTCGCAGACAAAAGGCCCCCTCTTTCATGCTATCACATCCTCCCCGAGCCTGCACATACCACCCTTGCACGTGCTTGCCTCAGCATTCTTCTCCATCTCAATGACAAAATAGACAAAGACGCCATACAGGGCTTTCCTCTCGCACTGTATGCGGCTCAATACTGGATCGGTCATGCCCGTTTCGGGAGTGTGTCATCACAAGTTCAAGACCTGATGGAGGGTCTCTTTGATACATCGAAATCACACTTTGCGGCATGGGTCTGGTTATACGATATCGACCACCATTGGTTGGACCCAATGTCTGGGGGACACCTGACGCAGCCTTCAGCGGTGCCTCTGTACTATGTGTCATTGTGTGGTTTCCGTAGTCTCGTCGAGCGCTTTGTCGCAAGTCATCCAGAAGACATCGATGCCAGGGGCGGATCGTTCGACACTCCATTGCATGCTGCCTCTGCCAAGGGACATCTTGAAATCGTACAGCTGCTACTTACCAATAATGCAGACCCTCATCTGTGTGACCGTACCGACGATGGCCCGTTACACTCTGCATCATGCAGTGGACACGTTGAGGTTGTGAAGGCATTACTGGACTGTGGTGTGGATGTGAGTCAAAGAGGAAGGGATGGATGGACTGCTTTACACTTTGCATCGGATCGTGGAAAGGTGGATGTGGCCCAGTTCCTTGTTCAATACGGTGCAGTGGTTGATGCATTGAATGGCGATCAAGAAACCGCTCTCCACCGGACAGCGGTCAGCGGCGACCTTGAGCTTGCGCGGCTACTCATTAATTCTGGTGCAAGCGTGGATGTCGTAGACAAAAATGGTTGGACTCCACTACTCTCGGCGGCATATATAGGGAATTGTGAACTTGTCGGGCTGTTACTTGCATCTGGGGCAAGTCTCGAGGCGCGGAGTAAATCTCAGAGCACACCACTAGCGCTAGCTTGTCATTATGGGAGGCTTGAAGTCTCACGGTTCCTTTTAGATCATGCCTTAGACGTTAATTCCTGCAACAAGTATGGATACACCCCCCTACATATAGCATCACAATATGGGCACCGTGATGTCGCACAGTTATTGCTAGAGCGCGGTGCTTATGTTGATAGCCAGGACAACAAGCAGCAGACTCCCCTGGACAAGGCCTCATGGCACGGACACGTCGAATGTGCCCGCCTTTTAATCGCGTATGGCGCAGGCGCCTCTTGTCGGGATGAAAAGGGCTGGACACCCTTCCACGCAGCGTCAAGAAATGGACATCTCCCCGTCGTCCGACTGTTGATCGACGCTGGTGCTGAAGTAGATGTTCGGAAAAAGACACAACAGACCCCATTGGCCCTGGCATCGAGCAAAGGGAAAACTGAAGTAGCGAACCTGCTCATCGAGCGAGGGGCCAACATCAATGCGCGGGATGACCAGGGCTCGGCCCCCTTACACTTCGCTTCGCGCCACGGACATGTTGACACGACGCGTGTGTTGCTAGACCGCGGCGTCGATCCGAATGTCCGGAACGGCTACCAATCGACCCCATTACATCTGGCATCGGCTAATGGCTACCTCCAGGTCGCCGAGTTATTGGTTCAGCGTTGCGCAACTATCGGTGTGTCCAATGACGAGGGAGAAACTCCCCTCGACCGAGCAGCATTCGAAGGGCACACTGATATCGTGCGTTTTCTGATCGACCAAGGAGCGAATATACATACCACGGACATCCGTGGATGGACACCATTACACTCAGCGTCACGGAGTGGCCACCTGGAGGTCGTAAAACTGCTACTTGTGCGTGGAGCGGATGTCGACATTCATGACGAGGCCCATGAAACAGCGGCAGATTTGGCCTCTAAGAATGATGAAATCGAAGTTGCGAGCTTCCTAACCGAGTACAAGATCGACCCAATTGTTCGAAGCACCATACACTCGGCCCCATTGGACGTTGCTCAGCCTGGAACGCATTCGGGCGATGAGGATGGGAATACTATTTCGTTGCACACTGCTTCTGAAGAAGGGAAAGACGACGCGGTGAAGATGTTACTCGATAGGGGCGCTGACATCAATGCCATAAATGAAGATTACCGGACACCACTACATGTAGCAGCGGCCAAGGGGCAGGTCGAGGTCGTACAGCTACTTCTCGAACGTGGCGCAGAGGTAAACTCACGTGATCGTTGGGGGTGGACCCCTCTGCACGAAGCATCACGACAGGGAGAGGTCGAAATCTCGCGGGTACTCATAGACCACGGCGCAAATGTGAATGCACGGAAGGGCAACTATTGGACTCCACTTCATCTCTCAGCTCACAACGGATACCTCGGACTTGTGAGGCTGTTGCTAGAACGTGGCGCGGATACACACGTGTTGGATGAAGGTGGCCAAACTCCATATCGACTATCGTTGCGATCGGGACACCGTATGATTTCAGATCTACTCAGGGAGCAGGACACGCGTGGTGCGTAATGGACAATGTTTGATCATATGACTCAATTGAGGTCTAATTGGCATCTCGGTTTTAGTGCTATCCGAACAAATCCACCTCCACTGAGGCTCATTCCCGGGCCCTACATACGTCCATCGATTCGCATGTTCTCCTCATCCAATCTTTGTCCTTCCCCCTACGCGGTTTTTGAAGAGGACACAACAACCGCGGACGAGGCCCGGCCGAGAACGTAGGTAGCGGTGTCGGCGTAATGCTCGAGGAGACGAAGGTGATGATTGTTGTGGCGAGGGTGATGTGTGGGCTCAGGCTGAGGATTAATGGGAGAAGAAAGAGGGAAGGGGAGGGCAGGTTGGAGGCCTGAGCTTCGCAAGAAGTGAGACGAGGGTGAGGATGGGGTCCCGGTTTGGGTAGCAGCATACACACGCATATTCTGTCTGGGGACCAATCGCCACGGCAGCTGTTCATATAAATATAAAGTGCTTGTAGTGTTCCCCCTTCACTGTTGGTAAATGTAATCAGAGGTCCGATCGTTTTAGAGTTGGCAATCAGGAAGGAGTTCGATCGTAGTCATCTCTACAAAAAAATAAACGTTTGCTCAGAGTTGGCCGCGAAGACGCGCGCTGCTCCAGGGATTTGAATCTCATCCTCCCAGAAGAAGTTGTATTGAGCAGTGAGCCTTCTTCGGCGCATCAACGAAACCAACCTTGTCCAAATATGGTCACCACGTTCATCCCCCACGCTGCAGATAAGGTGAGACACGTCTCGGAGTAGGGCGAGATACCCAACGGAGCTAAAGAAGGGAAACGCACACGAGAATGGCAAGTGAGTTGATGCACTTGTACTCTTATCCGCACTCCAACATTCTGGGTCCTCCCAACCACGACACTACCCGACATCTTGCCCGACATCAACCACCGACCGGAATACCAGCAGAAGTTTCACCAATGAAGTCGTTTCCTCCGACACGGGAAGGGAGAGTTATGCTCACGAGGGAACGGAAAGCTTTTAAGAAAGAAATGTTCTGCTCAATGTGATGAGGCCACCCCGCTGATCACTTGGCTGACCTGTCGGTCGATGTCAGAAGACAGAAGACGAACCCCGGCCCGTACTTCCGGGATTAATCCCGTTTGTCATCCGTTCAACATCCGTGCCCTTGAGTACTCCTTGAGTCTGTACTGTGCACGTTTGGATTCAATACCGTCCCACTGTCCTCTCTAGCCCTCCCCTGACAACTACCGGAACAAATAAACAGATAACCCTACTTTCCCCGTGCAACAGAACTACTTGCTCGGTACTCCGCGTCGAATTGGTTCCTCTACTCTCTACCTCCGTCTCGACACTGCTTCATGTCCACCATTCCACTTTGACGCCGTACTCTGAGAAGATGTCAAATAAGGATGTATTAAAACATGCTGAAGAGGAGCGTGCTGCTGCGCTTTGGCGATATCGGCTGCGGTGAAGTCGGCGCGTCGCTCGCGGTAAGGGCCGTTTGTTCGTTTTTTTCGTTTTTTTTTTTTCTCTCTGTCTCTGTTCCCCTTAGCTCTGCTAAACGATTGTGGCTGCGAGGCTGACTTTATTAATTTCGTCGCTTTCGGCCGGCAGGTGAAGCTGTCAAGTACTTTTTCCTCACGACGAACTTCTGCATCGTATCATTCGTTTGTGTCGTGCGGAGCACCACGGCAAACACGACTGGGGTGGCGCTCGTGTTGTTGGACGGAATTGGCGCGAGTGGATGAGGACAAGGGCCCAAGACCGTCCCGCATGTGATCCATGTCTCGCGTACGTCCCCTGTCCCTTTTTTTTTCACTGTCCTGGGTTTGCAACGAGAATGTGGTTCCTCACGCATTATGCACACTCAAGCATGTGCACATTGCGGCAGTGGAGTGGTCGAGGGGCTATTGCGGATAAATCCCGGCTTGGAGGTGTACGGTGAGTCTTTCCACCGGCGTATTTATGCTTGAATTGATCGGTTCCGCTAAATTCATGTAGATACAGTTCCCCTACACGGGGACGCCGTCATCGCACATCTCGAAACGAGCATATGGGAGATATAGGAGTTACAGGATGAGGGCTGCAAACCAAACGAATCGACATGCCACCGTGATCCAGCTCTGCGACTCCATACTTCTGGTACTACTTTTTGTTTTTTTGGTTCCATTTATGTGCGCCTCGGGGAGCGGAGCCCCATATAGCACTTCTGCCATTGTGGGTATGTGAGTACAGGCTGCGGGTGTGATATTAATTACATGTGTCCTAACACTTCGGCGTTCTACCCCCATGGCATAATGGGCACCGTTGCGTAACGTGTACTGCTTGGCGTTTGGCGAGCGCGGCGTTGACGTGTTTTGGAAGTCCCGTTCTGAGAAAGGAAGAGTTTGCTGGCCGCGGTTGTTCGCATCAAAAAGCGCTCACTGTTAAGTCGCTCACACGCAGATCGGAAACCCTTGGTCGTCATCGTCGTAGAGATGGCCGTAGTGGGGTTGCAAATAGTGCGGGTGCGATGCAGTAAATGATGTTTTTTTTTTCAATCGCTTGGCAGAACAGCTCACCGCAGCTCGCCCCCGCCGGGTGTGATGACAATTGACAACGCCGGACCAGTTGCTTGCCCCAACGATAAAGAGCCGCGGAATGACGTTTTCCACGAAATACCTTTCGAACGGACATACCGTAGCATATTTGATATGTGACTCAGATCAAGAGTTGATCGTGAGCAATCAATTGACAAAAAAAATTCACGACAGGACACGGAGACAAATCACAATGGCGATCCGAGAACCAAGTACTGTACGTTTATGGAGGTGCGCTATTGGGGTCATGCGACAAGCGTATTACAAACCTGATAACCCCAATCTTGAAGGGGGCCGACTACATAATGGGGGCCACGACGAAAAAATACAGAGTAAGATCGCGTGTGGGATAAGGGATGGACGAAAATAGAGGTGAATGCCACGGAAAACGGGGAACACACATCAAGTGTAGTCCGCCATGAGAAGAAAAAGTGGTCCACACAAGTAACACAACAACCGAAATGGAAAGGAAGACATTAACTGAACCATGACGTGGTCGAAAAGAACCGGCGGCAAGGGGGCGGCTTTTACGTTACAGGGCGATGGTTCCCTTTGATACGTGTGCGTGTTTCCCGTCGCGAGGCTTTCGTTGATCGTGCCCCGGGCAAGATACTTTGGCATGCACGCAAGCAGCGGACTAGACGAGGGAACTACCCACAGTCAAAATCAAATCAATGAGCCGCGTCAACGTCGATCCACTCGAAGCGGAACTGGTGCCAATCGTCATCTGACGACTCTGACGTGGATTCCCACACACTGTCCTCCCCCGAGTCCAAGGTTGAATAGTGAGGGCGCTTGGGCACCACCGTATGCACGGGAAGAGCCTGCAGGGACAGAGGGTGTGATGCGGGTAGCTCATGCTTCCACGAAGACGCAAAGTTTGGCGGCGCAGTGCGGCACAGTAAGGATCAATGATCAACATGACTTTGGTGCGTCGACAAGGTCAACCTCGCACAGGTAAATATCCACGCATCCCTCCTCTCTGTAGATATAGAACATTACAAGTCAGGGGGATTAGCCGATGGTGCAGGATAGGCGAAACTCACACCAGGATTGTAGTCGCGAAGGACATCCGTGTACTCCAGTCCCATATCCGCACGTCCAATGTTGTCCCCTCCACGACACCAGTCGGCATTGACCGCCGACGTGCGAGCTTGGACTTTGCATCCTTCGTCGCTGTCATGTCGGCGTCTGCGAACTCACTCTTTTTTGATTCTGCGGGGACGGGAGGCGTCATAATCTTGTTGAGAAATGAAACGTCTTCCAAGAGGGGGCTCTACTTGACGCCGGTGGGTGTTGATCATGATCGACTGCGCCCGTAGATAGCGAATGTGAAACGAGGGAGCAAAGCTGTGGATCGGACGACGATCTCCGGCCCGTGCTCTGCGAGTGGATGACGCGAAGGCCAGTGGCGAAGAGGTCGGAGTAGCTGGTTTCAAACACGCTCATGATGGAGGAAGGTGGTTGATCAAGGCACTGGAAGGGGGGTCAGACGTCCAGACGTCCAACTGGCGTTAACTAGCCAAGGGGAGGACGAAGAGACTACGAAGATCAGGAGAAGGCAGGTGGAAACGAAAGATGGAAAGGGGAAGAAGGTGGAGGGAAGAGATATGGAAAACCGTGGATACTTGTAGGAACCACAAGTCAAGGGACAACGAGAGAACAATAAGAGATGTTGGCTTAGGTGGACACTTGTCCGGGGGACTTCCAGTGAGAGATGTCTTTATAACCGCCACAGTCGAACGGTGTAACAGAAAGCCTCAGAAGACAACCGGATCCCGAGACTCAGTCATCGTTGTGTTACGGTGAGCAGGAACTTGGATGATGCCGTAAAGGTCACCTGCTGGATGATGAGTCATCCTTATGATCCTCCTGGGTCACAGGTGCTGTATGCTGGTCAGTTTGTCCTCTTAACCTCATTCTCCATAATCAATCTCATCTGAACAAGCTACGGACAATCTGTCTCCTTTATGGCATCAACTCGACGTACTGAACATACATCAACTCCCCCATCCCAAGCAAACTTCCAATTGTTTATCGATGCCTTGGGGAACTACGCGAACCTCACTGGGATAAACCTCTCTAAGAATCCCTTCTCCGAGAAGCTCCAAGTCTCAAAATCTCCGGATGATATCCTCGGACTACTTGAAGAGCGCGAAAGGGCTTTCAAGGAATACCGCGAAGGGAACAGGGGACTTATAAGCTGCCTCAACCCAGTCGTGAGGGTCGTTCATGCATTCTCGGGCATTCTTGGTGAGGCGGTTAGCCTGGTGAGCCACGACTCATTCCATTGCTTTTTCCTGTGTAATTATTTTATCCCAACTTTAATAGGCTCCGTTTCCCCCAGCAAAAGCTATCTTTGTTGGACTTGACGTCCTCCTCGCTGTACGTCATTTGACACTTTTTTTAATAAGATCCTCCTATGACATATGGATATACTAGGCCGCCACTGGTATCAGTTCGAGCTATGATGCTCTCCTTGATCTCTTCGAATGCTTAACGAGTTTCCTCAAACGTCTTGAAATTTATACCAAGATTCCGCCCACCTCAATCATGACAGACATCATTATCAAAATCATGGCCGAATTAATTTCGGTGCTTGCCCTCGCGACGAAGCAGATTAATCAGGGAAGATTCAGTAAGTATAACATGCCATATACATTCCTCCGGGCTCAAAGTGTCGTAGAGAAATTTGCAAGGAAACTAATGGGGGAGAGCGAGGTCGAGTCCGTACTCGAGAGGCTTGATCGATTGACCCAGGACGAGGCTCGGATGACTGTCGCACAGACTATGGGTGTGGTCCATGGACTTATGAAGAATATGAAAGTAGTCATGGACGGTCAGTGGTTTTCCTCGATATCTCGCCAAATCCTTTCCTGAGCGCTCATTATATTAGATGGCAATGCATCTACGGCCGGAATTCGTCAAGCTTTGGGTATGTGCCTTGCACGATGGGGGTATTGCCCATGCTCACTTGGGCTCTCAGTTGCTCTTCACCAGGTAGTAAATGAAATGAATAAAATGAACCGTTCGTTCCCCCTTTATTTCTTCCATATTCGCCTCCATACCGATGCATCCTCGTAGGTGACCAATTACGACAAGAGATTCAACGTTGGCTCTCTCCTCCAGATCCTTCGACAAACCATGACTTTGTCTTCAAGGCACGCCATAAAGGGACGGCAGCATGGTTCTTTGAGAGCGATGTATTGGCAGAATGGAAGTCAAGAGGGTCACTCTTGTGGATCCACGGGAAGCGTATGTGTCTCCCCTCACCATCATGATCCTTACATTGACGACGACTTCCTAATCTGATAGCTGGATCGGGGAAAAGTACTCTTCTGTGCGTAATATTATTAGTATCTGTTTGGCTGTGTCCAAATTCAGTGATATTCTCAACCAGCTCGGCAATCATTCAGGACATCGAGGACATGTGCGCAGCTGGCCTGGCCTCGATGGCCTATTATTACTTCGATTTTCGGGATGTGAAGAAGCAAAACATCTATGGCCTCCTTTCCTCTCTCCTTTCCCAACTCTCCGCTGAATTAGATTCTTGCCGCAACCTTCTCTCCCGATCACATTCAGTCAACGCAGGTGGCGCGCGAAAGCCTACTAGTATCGCACTTACAGGGTATATCAAGGATATTCTTAGCCTGCCTGGACAAGCCCCAATCTATATCGTAATTGATGCCCTCGATGAATGCCCAAATGTCTCGGGGACTCCATCCGCGCGCGAAGAGATCTTAGAGCTCGTCGAAGAACTTGTTGATTTGAATCTTTCAAACGTTCATCTATGCGTCACTAGCCGTCCGGAGATTGACATCCGTATGGTTCTCGACCCTTTGAAGCCTCACCAAATCTCCCTTCATGATGAAAAGGGGCAAAAGCAGGATATAATCGAATACATCCGGTCAATAGTCCACACCGATCGGAGGATGCGCAACTGGAGAGAAGAGGACCAGAAACTGGTCATCGATACGCTCTCTGAAAGAGCGGACGGCATGTAAGCTTGGTCATGGTCATTGATACTTTACTTGGGCACTCACATTGTGATACAGGTTCAGATGGGTGGCTTGCCAGATTGACAGACTCCGACGAAATTTTCCAGCCAGTATTCGGGGTGCTTTAGCCGAGCTGCCAGAGAGTTTGGACCAAACATACGAGCAAACGTTACTGGGAATAGATAAAGAGAAACGCAGATACGCTCAGCGTTTATTCCAATGCCTTTCGGTGTCTATTCGCCCCCTTCGCGTTGGGGAACTCGCGGAGATTCTTGCAGTTCGATTTGACGCAGCAGGCCCCTCCACATTTGACAAAGATTGGCGACCAGTCGATGCAGAAGAGGCGGTTCTGTCCGCATGCTCTAGTCTTATTTCCGTCGTCAATGTCGATGACTCCCAAGTTGTCCAATTTTCCCATTTCTCGGTCAAAGAGTTCTTGACATCCGACCGTCTCGCGACGGCAGAAGAACACCTTTCATACTATCATATTCTCCCCGAACCTGCCCATATCACTCTTGCACGCTCTTGTCTCAGTGTCCTCCTTCAATTTGATGAAACAATCGACAGAAATACCATACAGCACTCCCCTCTCTCCCAGTATGCCGCCCAATACTGGATACATCATGCCCAGTTTAGGAACGTGTCATCCTGCGTTCAGGACCTCATGGAGCGACTCTTTGATCAGGCGAAGCCACATTTTGCGGCATGGATCTGGCTATATGACATAGATCGTCATTGGGTGGGATCCATGCCCGACGTACACCCACAGCTGCCTGAGGCGGGACCCCTATATTATGCCTCACTGTGTGGTTTCCGTGGTCTCGTGGAGTATCTCATCGCGGTACATCCTCAAGGCGTCAACTCCAATGGCGGTTCTCACGGCACTCCATTGCATGCCGCCTCAGTTGGGGGACATTCCGGGGTTGCGCAGCTGCTACTTAATAACAATGCAGCCCCCAATTCCTGCAACGATACGGGCGGGACTCCGTTGCACATTGCTTCACACTATGGACACCTGGAGATTGTGAAACTGTTATTGGTACGCGGCATGGATGTGAACCAAAAGGAGAATGGCGGTGAGACTCCACTGCACCTCGCTTCGGCCAGTAGAAATTTCCAGGCCGCTCATCGACTGATTCAACGCGTTGCGGCAGTTGACGTGCGAAGCGGCAAGCAAGAGGCCCCATTGAACAGGGTAGCAGGCAGAGGAAGCGTTGACATTGTCCGACTCCTCATTGATTCTGGTGCAAATGTGACTGTCGCAGACAATAGGGGCTGGACTCCACTACATACTGCAGCGCAACACGGGAATCGTGACATTGCAGAACTGCTACTTATATCTGGAGCAGATCTCGATGCACGGAACAACGGTCAGGAGACCCCATTGCTTATGGCTTGTCGTTATGGGGGGCTTGCGGTTTCACGTCTCCTTTTGGACCATGGATCCGACTTAAATTGCCGAGATAAAGAAGACTGGACCCCATTACACGCCGCCTCACGATATGGACACGTTGACGTTATGGAGCTACTGCTCGAGCGAGGTGCTGATGTGGATGTACAGGAAGAAGATCGCTGGACTCCGCTTCACCTCACATCGGCTTATGGGCACCTCAACATCTCACAGTTGCTTTTCAAGCATGGTGCAAATGTTGACAGTCGGAATGACAAGGAGGAGACTCCTTTGGACATAGCATCCTGGCGAGGGCACCTCGAGACCGCACGTTTTTTAATCGAACATGGTGCCGCCATGTCTCCCAGGGATTATAAAGGCTGGACCCCACTCCATTCAGCATCGCAATCTGGACATCTCCACATCGTAAAGTTCCTGCTCGAGTGTGGCGTCGACGTCGACATTCGGAACAGAGACCAAAAAACACCACTATATCTAGCATCTAGCAAAGGGAAGCTCGACGTTGTGCGCTTTTTAGTCAGGCAAGGCGCAGATATCCACACCAGGGACAACAAAGGCTGGGACCCACTCCACATTGCATCACAAAATGGGCATCTCCATGTCGTCCAATTGTTTGTCGATGCTGGCACCGCTGTTGATACCCGGAATGGGACCCAACAGACCCCTTTGACTTTGGCTTCGGAAGAGGGACAAATCGAAGTCTCTCGGTTCCTGATAGAACGAGGAGCCGAGATTTGGGCTCCACTGCACTTCGCGTTAAGACTCGGACATGTAGAGATGGTGCGGCTCTTGCTAGACTGTGGGGTTGATCCAAACATTCGAAAAGACGACTTATCGAGCCCCTTACATCTCGCATCAGCCAACGGCCATCTCAAAGTTACTCGGTTACTCGTCGAACATGGGGCAAGACTCGATTTGTTCAATTATAGGCAACAAACACCACTAGACATGGCAGCAGGGATCGGGCAAGTCGAGATCGTCCGCTTCTTAATCGATCACGGAGCGAATCTGCATACTGCCGATACCAATGGTTGGACCCCGTTACACGCATCATCGCAGGGTGGCCACCTCGAGGTTGTAAAGTTGCTGCTTAGGAGGGGCATGGATATCGACGTTCTCGACAAAGCGAATAAAACCGCGGCGGAATTAGCGTCAGAGAATGACAAAGCTGAGGTTGCAAACTTCCTAGCCGAGTACAAGGCAGACTCAAATATTCGAAACAACATACGCTCGAAAACCTTGGACACAGCTCAGCTCGGCGCGGATGAAGATGGGAAGGACGACGAAAGTGCCTCATTGCACACTGTGTCTAAGGAAGGGAAAGTTAGGGCGGTCAAGTTCTTGCTCGACCAGGGTGCAGATACCAACTCGCGAGACCATCAGTACGAGACCCCACTCCACGTAGCAGCTACAGAGGGCCACCTGGAAGTCGCGCTCTCACTTATCGGACGAGGGGCAGAAGTGGATTCACGTGATAATACTGGGTGGACCCCGCTACACAATGCATCGCGATATGGACAGCTCGAAGTTTCGCGAGTGCTCCTTGACCATGGTGCAGACGTGAATGCACGGAAGCAGGACTACTGGACACCACTTCACCTCTCAGCATTGCACGGACACCTCGAGGTTGTGAAATTATTACTTGAACGTGGTGCGGACGTCCACGTGTTGAACGACGAGGGTGAAACTCCGCACCAACTATCGATACAATATGGAGAACGCACGATCGCACACGTACTCAAGGAACTTGGCGCGGGTGGAGAAAGTGCACAAGGTTGGACGAAAATGTCCTAACGCCCTAATGTAATGTCTAACTGGCATTCCAATCGGTAGTCCTTGGCCACGATGCGACGTGGCACGAATAACTTATCTCATTTCAGCGTCGTGACAGACTCACTGTAATTTGGGATTCTATCCCACTGGCAATTTAATTAGGCATGTTGGTGCGGGAGAATACTGGGAGAATGTGATATAATCTGACGGCGACCGGACGGCAATGTGCGTAAAGATAAACACTATGGTAAACTTGTATAAGAGGTCTGAGAGACTTGACGCGCCGCGTGAAAACCTACTACAGTAGTAGCGCTCTCGGGTGCTGGAATATAATATCGCACCCGCTACAATCCCACCCCTCTACTCAAATCCATACCGCTCATACCCCCTCGGATTTGGTCACGATCCCCTCCAAACTCTGCTCCCTCCTCCCGAACGATTCCTACAGCCCACGCAACAGTCGCGCTGATTAGCGTATCGAGTTCTGCCCGCGTATTGCTAGCGTGTAAACACACAAGCACTCGATCGGCGCCCTTTGGCACAGTAGGCCAGCTGATAGGGCGTGCGTTCAGTCCATGGGCGAGGAGGTGAGCGGACAGGGCACGGGCCCAGGGCGTCAAAAGCGGTATAATTGGCGTTGGAGGTTGCGTCATCGAGGGTTGTAGTCGAAGGTGAGCCGGCAGAGATGGTACGTCGGCGGAATAGACGACGCAGTGAGGGATGCGACGAGGCGCTCCTGGAAGTACGTAGAGTGCTCGTGAACATGGGCCGCGAGCTTCGCAGCAGCAGGGAGAAGTGGTGCGCGTGAAGAGTAGTCAGGCTTTTCGCCTGATAGCGGAAGGGTGGAAGGGAGAAAGTACCTTTTTGGCTGTGCCGTCCTCGAGGATCGAATGAGCACGATGCGGCGATGATAGCAGCATTGCTGAGAGACGTCGTGTAGAGCAAGGGCCACGCGTAGTTGAGCGAGTAATCCCGTATCAATGTATTCGTCAATATCACGGCTGGGAGTTAGCGCACGTTAGTACACGGATAACACGGATAACAGTAATCAGAGACCAAACACACCACCGGACGCTGCAGGAGCCTTGCCGAAGGTGTGCATCCGGGCAAGCACACGGTCCTCCAACCCAAGCTGCGCGACCATCCCGCGACCGCCAGGTCCATATATCCTCGTCGCGTGCGCCTCATCGACGATCAAGTGAGCATTGCGCGCAGGGAAGATCTCGTCCATAGCATCGATCATCGCGCGAAGCGGCGCAACGGTCCCGTCCATACTATACACGCTCTCGACCGCAACAAACACGCTACTCTCCCCCTCCTTGAGCGCTACAGATTCGGCCCGGAGCGCGCGCACATCGTCGTGCGCGAACGGCCGGCGGAAACGCGGTGCGACGCGCGATGCGCGCGCTCCGTCGTGGACCGAAGTGTGGATGGCTGCGTCGTAGAGGAACGCGTCGCCCGACTGCGGGACGCACGCGAAGAAGCCCGCGTTGGCGTCGAAGCCCGAGTTGAAGAGGAGGGCGGCGGGCGCGCGGAACGTACACGCGAGGCGGGCCTCGAGCGCTGCGTGGGCGTGGTTGTAGACGAGGAGGCGCGAGCCGCCTGAGCCGAGGATTGCTAGCGATGCGATGACGCGGGCGCGGAGGAGCGGGGAGGTGTGGAGGGAGGGATAATCATTTGATGAAAAATTGGCTGGGACTGCGGAGGCGGGAGTTGATGCTGCAGTGATGGTTGTTGAGACGGCAGTTGGAGCACCGGAAGGGACATCGGAGGTGTGATAGGAGGTGATGCCGGGAGTTGGCGGAAGAGGTGAGAGCGAAGGTGTGGTGAGATGTCGGGTGATGCCCCGATCTTCGCGAGAAGCGAGCGCAGCGGCGAGCTTTTAGTCAAGAGCGGTCATGTTTCGGAGGGCCCGTTCTGAGAGAAAAAAAAAAGAGTCTCGCTGGCCGTGGTTGTTCGCATTACGAAGTGCTCACTAATAAGTCGCTCACACTCAGGTTGGCCACCCTTAGTCGTAGTCGTAGGCGTAGAGATGATGTAGTGGGGGAGGTAACGACGGTCGAAAGCGGAATTGTAGAGTGCGCTGCGACGTAGTAAGATTTTTTGTTCTTCAGCCTCTTGGCACAACAGCTCACCCCAGCTGGCTTTCGTTGGGTGCGCGCTGGCTCGGACATGATGGTGCGAAATGCCGTAATGTGGGTAGCTCATGCTCCCACAAAGGGTCTAAGTTTGGCGGTGGAGTAAGGATCAACGGTCGAGCTGACTTGGGCACATCGACAGGTCCAACCTTGCAGAGGTAAGAATGTACGCTTTCGTCCTCCTCTCTGTGGATACAAAACACTACAAGTCAAGGGGATTAGCCGATGGTGCAAGATGGGCGAGACTCACACCGGGTTTGTATTTGCGAAGGATACCCGTGTACTCCAGTCCCGTGTATCCGCACGTCAAATGTGGTCTCCTCCATGATACCACCTGGCATTGACCGTCGACATCCGGGCTTGGTCTCTGCATCCTTTGTTGCTGTCATGTCGGCGTCCGCCGACTCACTCTTTTTCATCCCGCGGGGATGGGAGGTGTCACAACCTTGTTGGAAATAGAACGCCTTCCAAGAGGAGGGGCTTCTACTTGACGCCGGTGGGTGTTGATCATGGTCGACTGCGCCTGCAGATGGTGAATGTGGAAGTTGAACAAGAGAGCAAAGCTGTGGATCGGACGCCAATCTCCGGCCCGTGTTCCGCGAGTAGCCGGTTTCAAATATGTTCATAATAAGGTGGTTGATCACGCGATCACGGCACGGGGTCAGACGGTCCAGACGTCCAACTGGCGTCAACCAGCCAAGGGGAGGACGAAGAGTAGGAAAAGGTAGGTGGAAAGGAAAGATGGAAAGGAGAAGAAGGTAGAGGGGAGAAAGATGGAAAACGTGGATACTTGCCGTAATCACAAGTCAAGAGGCGAAGAGAGGACAATAAGGGATGCTGTCTCGGGTGGACACTTGACAAGGGAACTGACAGATGCCTTATTACCATCTGGGATATGCCGTAAGGTCACCTACCATATGATCCCAATCCGTCCCAGAGGTGCTGCGTGCTGACCGGTCTCTTGACCTCATTCTCCATAGTCGATCCCATCTGAACAAGCTGTGGACCATCCGTTGCCTTTATGGCAACAACTGAACCCACTGAACATACATCAATTCCCCCGACTCAGGCGAGCTTCCAATTCATCATCGATGCTTTGGCCGACTATGCCATCCTCACTGGGATAAACCTCTCCAAGAATCCCTTCTCCGAGAAGCTCCAAGTCTCAAGCTCTCCGGATGACATCCTCGGACTACTTCAAGAGCGCGAGAAGGCTTTCAAGGACTACCGTGAAGGGAATCGGAGGCTCATAAGCTGCCTCAGCCCTGTGGTGAGGGTCATTCATGCGTTCTCGGACATTCTTGGTGAGGCGGTTAGTCTGGTGAGCCACGAATCATTCCGTTGCTTTTTTTTGTGTAATTGTTCTATCTCAACTTTAATAGGTTCCGTTTCCTCCGGCAAAAGCCATCTTTATTGGACTTGACGTTCTCCTCGATGTCCGTCGTTTGACACTTTTTCATACCTATGATACATTGATATGCTAGGCTGCCACTGGTGTCAGTTCGAGCTATGATGCTCTACTTGATCTCTTAGATTGCTTGACGAGTTTCCTCAAACGTCTCGAAATTTATACCAAGATTCCGCCCGCCACGATTATGACAGACATCATCATTAAAATCATGGCCGAATTACTTTCGGTGCTTGCCCTCGCAACGAAACAGATTAAGCAGGGAAGATTCAGTAAGTATGACACGCCATACACATTCCTCCGGACTCAATGTGTTGTAGAAAAGTTCGCAAGGAAACTATTGGGGGAGAGCGAGGTCGAGGCCATACTCCAGAGGCTTGATCGGTTAACCCAGGATGAGGCTCGGATGACTGTCGCACAGACTTTGGGGGTGGTTCATGGACTTATGAATAATATGAAAGTAGTCATGGATGGTCGGCAGTTTTTCCTTGATTTCTCGCCAAAGCCTTTGCTGAGCGCTCATTATATTAGATGGGGAGGTATCTACGAGCGGCATTCGACAAGCCTTGGGTATGTGCCTCACTCAGTAGAGTATTTCCCGTGCTCACTTGCGGTCGTAGTCACCCTTCATCA